>Ga0206962_1070_pt1 | contig 37935 bp, 35 predicted proteins | sample Alteio_BWOrgHeat_27_FD_153241 | JGI IMG/M metagenome (GOLD analysis project Ga0206962, IMG submission 153241) | Enriched cells from forest soil in Barre Woods Harvard Forest LTER site, Petersham, Massachusetts, United States -... | ecosystem: Environmental > Terrestrial > Soil > Temperate forest >...
AGTGATTGCCGCCGTCAAGAAAAAGGTAAATACGATGATGAAAACATTTCCTATTTTTTCCTGAATTTATAAAACGGAACACTTTTTCATCTTATTGATCTTTATTGAAAACTGAACAAACCCATCGGATTACAGAGCTCGATGCCTTAAGAGGTATTGCGGCCCTGCTTGTTGTCTTTTTTCATTATACCATGGATCAGCCGGAAGCAAATTATGGCTTCAAATATGGGGTTACCGGTGTCGACCTGTTTTTCATCATCAGCGGGTTTGTTATCCTCCTTACGCTGGAAAAAACAAGACATTGGAAAGATTTCGTTGTCAGCAGGTTTTCGAGAATTTATCCCACCTATTGGACCTGCGTAACCCTTACAGCCATCTTTCTTCTTTTAAGCAAACATATACCTTGGAAATTATTTCTGGGGAGTTATGCAGCCAACATGACTATGTTCCAGACCTATCTTGGCTTTACAGATCTCGATGGCCCTTATTGGACCATGATCATAGAAATGCTTTTCTACCTTTTTATGTTGCTCATTTTCGTTACAGGAAAACTAAAACGCGTAGAAATTATTGGGCTCTTTATACTGGTACCAGTATACTATTATGGCCGTTTCCTCCCCTCTGCTGCTCCAGGAATTCATACCATGCTTGGTCAAAAAATTCCCCTTATCAATCATTTCCCTCTTTTTTTAGCGGGTATTCTTTTCTATAAGATTCGTTTTGATAAACCGAGCCTTTTCCGCTACCTGCTGATCGCTGTATGTTTTTATGTGCAGTTAACACTATTTTGGTCCGGGGGACGCAGTCATGGAGTAGTGAATTATACAGAATATATAATATTACTGACTGTTTATTTTACTCTTTTTATTCTATATGTAAACGGGATGTTGGGGTTTATAGTAAATAAGGTGACCCTTTTTCTTGGAAAAATTTCCTTTGGGTTATATCTCATACATCAGTATCTGGCCCTTGTCATTCTGATTCCTTTTGCCGTGGCTCACACTTCGTTAAATCATTTTCAGTCTGTCATCCTGTTTGCTTTACCTGTTGAGTTGGGACTTGCAACTTTAATTCACCTGTTGGTGGAAAAACCTGCAATGGATAAAATCAGAGGGTGGTATAAAAAGAGGTCCTAAAAGTCTCCACGTTTTTCCAATTCCTTTACAAGCTTTAGAAAGCGGTCTGCAACTGGCACAGGACCATAATTAGCCGCCGACCATGTTCTTCCCTGGTTGGCGATCTGCAGAATGTCATCCCGGTGCATCTCCAAAAGCTCCTGTGCGCTTTGTTCAAATCGAAAACCGCTTACACCCCAATAGTGTACTTTATTTTTGGGCATCACGGGCAATATCCATTTCCAGTATTCAAAATCCATGTGTACCGGACAGGTTTTAGCATAGAATGCTTCCCATAATCTCCAGCTATCATACTGATCAATGAAATAACAAACAGCATCGTCTTTTCCCAGCCCCTTCAAAATCTTGGATAATAATCCGTAAAAATGCTGGCCTTGTCTTACAATACGATTGGTAGCAAATGGTTTTAGAAAAACAAAACCACCAAAAGTTGACGTAAGAATAGAAGTATTCAATAATCGATAATATGCAGGGTCATGCCGGTGGCCACTTTGCTCCCAGTTAATTCTATCATACTCCGTAGTGGAAGCGCTGGTTCCTAGCGCTCCTATTTCATTGGTTATTCGATTGAAAACCGGATATCTTTCAGCAAGAAAAGGCACAAAAGAATGTGCAGCCTTATCTCTTAGTTGATGAGCGATACGAAAATTGACTAATATGCGATCAATCGTTGGCTCATCAAACGAATCATCCACGGCTTTCATAATGCGATTGGAAAGACCAAAAGCCCATGGTTTAATATTGGGATGATAGTAGGTGTAATTGATATGGCCATTATAATGTGTACGAAGGATGAGGTTAAATTTTTTGAACATAGGATGTCCATAAGTACCGTAAAGTCCATCTTCCCTATCTATTAGGATATTGATTCGGGAATAGTCCACCTCTTTAATAGCTTCCGGGAAGGCGGCAAAATAGTAAGTATTATATACCGCTACATCACTTACAAAAGATACAGGGGCCTTATGAATAAGAAATTGCTTTTTTTCAGGTTCCTGCCAGTACTCTGCTGTTCCATAAAAAGTATATCCAAGTTCCCTCAGTCCTTCACACAAGCTTACATACTCATGCTGATAACGCAGCAGTGGATGGTCTGAAGGAACAACGTGGAATAGGAAATTCATTTGTAAAAACTAGTCTTTTGGATCGCAAGTTTATTGAAAAAACGGCACAGTCCGGTTGCGTTGTACTTCGCTCGCAAAATAAGTAATACTGGCCGATCTCCAGTTACGATAGGCATCGGCATTAAGTTGATCAAGAGCAGGAATATCATCCGTCAGAATTTTATCATTGGGTGATGAAAAAGCAGCTGGATCCAGTACGGGCCTCCCAGCTTTTTTTAACACGGTTATCAATGAATCTTGTCGTGTTTCTTCACCCCTGCAAGCAAAGAATATGAGGTTACGCCAAGCTTCTTCGTTATTGGTCGCACTCAATGTGATATTCATCCCGCTTTCTTTCAGTGTTCTATAGATCGCCCTCATACCCGCCCCGCTTTTACCCAATATGAACCCATTACCATTGATCATAAACAACCCTCCAGGCAACAGATGATTTTTTATCTCCTCAATGGCTTCCCGGCTAAAACAATGACCCGGACTTTCCTCCCCTCTGAAAAGATCCAGAACAATGGCATTGTACTTCTTATCTGTATTGCGGATGTAATGCCGTGCATCATCTATATGAACGAGCAAATCGGGGGTAAGATGAAAATAGGTCTTGGCCACCATTTCCATGCGTGCATCCAGCTCACAGGCATCTACTTTACAGCCTCTATTCAGTAGCTCCTGAGAAAGACTTCCTCCGCCTAAACCGCAAACCAATACAGCTGGCCTGGGAGGAAGTAATGAAACACCCTGCAGGATCATATCCACATAACCAAAATGTTTGAGCGAATCGGCTTCGGTATTATACTGACTTTGGGTTATCCGGTTTACAAACAGCACCCGGTTTGTGCCCTTTGCCGTACCATAGGGATTATTTCCGGGGTAATCTACCACCATGAGTTGCCCAAGCAATCCTTCGCTGGAATATGGAATAGACAATCCAGCCGGCGTTTCATTTTGAAACGACCGGAACAAGGTCCAGCTAGCAAAAGCAAGAAAAAACAGAGCCGTCATTTTGTTTTGCCGAAGCAGCATAATCACCGGGATAATGCCCAAAACAATACCGGTTACGATACACGGCTTCATGAGACCGAACATGGGGATGATCCAGAACCCGGTAAGAAAGGTGGAGAAAATACCTCCCAACGTGGAGATGGCATAGATTGCTCCCGCCGAACGGCCAGCATGATCTACATTAGTCGTAATATTTCGGATGATGAGCGGTGATACCATTCCCATCATAAAAATGGGTGGAAGCAGAAACACGGAAGCACAAAATATAACCGAAGGAAGTAATGCATGAGCCCCGACGAGGGTCAGGATCATTCGGGAAGTAAAAGGCATGAGCATAACCAGTATGGAAGCCAGAAACATCACATAATAGAGGGTATTTGATTTCTTTCTTTTATAGGAAAGAACACCTCCGCAGAAATAACCCATGGCCAATCCGCCAAGGGTTATAGCCATTACGGTGGCCCATACATATAGGGAAGAACCGAAATAGGGAGCCAGCATTTTAGCGCCAATGAGCTCCGCAGCCATTACAGCGGCTCCTTCAATAAAAGACAACAGATAAAAAAATGCGGGACGGGTTTGCACAAACAGAATTTGCCTGAAAATTAGGGATTTTTTACGCACCTTCTGTTTCTTCTTTCCTATCCTTCGGGATCTGATAGAAAGAAAGATGCTTACACCTGCTCACAAATGTGAGTTATATCCCTAAATAGGCCCTCATTTCTTCCGCATTTTTAAACTCCTGCCCTACCTCTTCGAGCTTCATATCCCGGTGGCCGGAAACACCAATGGAGTGAAATTGATCATTACGCAGCACATAAAATTTATTGTTTGCAAAAGTCCATAGCAAGTTCTTTGCCTTGGGGTTAAACCGAAACTCCGGAATATCGGCACTATAATAGGTAAAGAGTGCATTCTTTGAATCATCAACAAGATAAGCAGCAGTACAAGGAAGCAATTGCCCTTTTGCATCCACAAGGCGGACTGGGCTTATCTGTCCTTTGGGATATAGACAGGGACTGTCACAATTATAGATCCCAAACCCGCTGATGGAGAATGAACTTACCATAGCTTCCATTTTATGAGAGCTAAACAACTGCTGTTGATATTGCTCTTCTGCTTCTTTTCTTTTTTTCAAACAGGCGGCTATTTTGGCATCTTCTTCCTCCTGTATTTTTATGCGCTGCGCTCTGTCCGCTTCATATGATTTGAATTTTACATTAAAATCTGCAAGGGCCTTGTCGTATTCTTTTCCCTCAAAAACAGGTCTTACAATAAGATGCACGATTTGCTTGTTGCGCATCAGGGTAAGCGTATAATTTACTCCCTTTTTTGTTCCGGCGCTTAACTTTACATCTTCCCAGTCTTTATTAAATACATCCTTATCTATCTGGGTATTATCCGGGTCTTCCTCAAACAACATGGACTTATATTGTGCCATCTCCGGAAATTCGGATGGAAGAATATCTATGTTTAAATGCTGCCGCCCGGCAGTGGCTTTGATCGGTTTATGAGGTTCGGTAGCCGGTTTGGATAGCTGTTTCAGTTGTTTCTCACAATCGTTCTTTGCCTGCTCCATCTCAACATCAAGCGCCTTTACTTCCGGAAGGGCATTAAACACATCCTTTGTATTCAGGCTGTCGGAAAAGACCGGTCCGGCTGATGATGCCAACGTTTCATTTCCGGCGATTTTGTCTTTACCCAGGTATTCCCAGTTGCAGGAAGCGGTATCGAACTTATATACATTGTAGGAAATGCCACCGGTACGTTTGGAATTCAGCTCTATCTGCACCTGTTTTCCGGGAAGTATATACACCGGTTTCCCGTCTTTAAAACCCAACAGTTCCACCATACCGGCCGATTCAAACTGATACCTTACTCCGGCCGAATCATAACACATCGGTATTCCGCATAAAAAGAAATCTACCGGATCATGAAACTCCCTGAACCTTAGTTCCACTTGTCCGTTCAGTTCCTTACCGCTGGCATCTGCAAAAGCCTGCTTGGGCACGGTAATCCTGGATCCTTTCGTTGTTTTGAATTCCCCGCCCTGTGCCGCGTCTACCTGATAATGCTGATAAGTGATATCCAGTTTTTGTACCAGAGGTTTTACTTTCATCTTCACTTGCTCCGATGAAACGATCTGCTTGTTTACGATGTCTTTCTTTTCTGAACTTTTACTGTTCAGGCTATAAATAAACACGGAGACTGCAGCAGCCAAAATAACGATTCCGGTAGCCAGAAAGCCGGTGGAACGGGAAAATGATTTTCCTCCTTCCCCTCCCTGCTTAGGATTCAGCTGATACTGTTTCAGTACCGCATTAAAATCCTTCTTCGCCCTGATCTCCTCCGGAGTGATCTTGTCCCGGTCTATGTTGATTTTCGGTTTCATCGGAATGGTTCTTTAAAGGTCTTTCTTAATGAGGTTTTCTTTTTTTCAGCAATGCTTTTTTCAACTTATCCAGGATTCGATACATTTTCACCTTGGCATGATTCTCGGTAATATCCATAATCTCGCCAATCTCCTTAAAAGCTCTTTTTTCAAAAAAACGCATTTCCACAAACTGAATTTCTTCTTCTTCCAGAGAGGCCACACTTTCTTTGAGCAGTTCATAATAGGGCTCATAAAAATCTTCCTCCATGTCATCTACCAGTGTTTTCAGTCCCGCCTTTTCAATGTTCACGGTACGTGTTGCTTTCTGATTACGGAACAGCTGATACACTTCATTTTTAGCAATACGAAACAGCCAGGAGGCAAAGGGCACCCCTTTGAACTTAAACTTTTGCAGGCTTTGCATGGCTTTTAGAAAAACCTGGGAAGCGGTATCAAAGGCCAGATCTTTATCGTCCAGGCGCTGATAGATAAAAGAAAAGATACGTTCGTAATACCGGTCGTAAAGCACTTCAAACCGGGCAGGATCTGCCTGTGCGGCTTGTATCTCCACCCATTCCTGTTGTAGAGCTTCGCTGCTGGCGTGGTATTTAGAAACAAGTTCCATAGGTTGATGAAGGAGGGCCTGCTGCATGGTTTCTGATTGTTATCTGAACCCATAACGCCCATTGATTAAAAAGATACACTATTGAACTAAAAATACTACCGGCAGGTATACATCCGATTCCACATGCTTACCCTGATGATGTGCACTGATCCATGCCGGCATTCCTTTTGCCATATCCAACGCCGCTTCATCACAGCCCGAACCCAGGCTCTTGACCACTTTTACGTTTCCTACTTTTCCATCGGCTTTAATGGTTAGTTGCAGAATAACGGTGCCCTGGATACTATCATCCATGGCTTTTTTAGGATATTCAATATGACGGTGTACATACTGAGACAACCCATCCTGCCCTCCGGGAAACTGGGCAGGTGTATCGGGCTCCCACAACGGAGGCAATACCGTGGTGATGGTATCAACAATCTTGGGCTTTCTAACCACAATGGTATTAATATCCCCTGTTTGGGAAAGACAATAGCCGCTGATGAATATGAATGAAAACAGGGAGATATAGCGTTTCATAATACTAATCTATAAACAATTAACTAGAAAAGAGGCGATCCTGTACAGAGAGGATTTATTTTTGATCAAAAAAAGAATCAATTGTTGAAAAAGGAAAAGAATCGAATGAATACATTGCTTGTCTTTATAAATACATGACCAGATTCTATCAGGTTGTTAGGTGTCTTTATCAATTCACAAACCATTTTAATAAATGTGTTCACCTTTTTTACAACTGCATGAATAGAATTGGTAAAGACGTGAGCAATTTTTATCCATTTGTTATCTTCATTTACTAATTCATTTTCATTTTCTACTAGTCCATTACCTCTTTTGATTACTTCGTTTCCTTTATTGATAAATGGATTGCCTTTTTTTATTACTCTGTTCCCTATTTTTATCAGTTCATAACCTTCATTGATAATTTCGTTTCTAATCTTTATCAATGCATAACCTCCATTTATTGCTTCGTTCCAATTTTGATTAATACACCACCACTTTTTACTAATTCATTGTATTTTTTAATTAGAGCATTACCTCCATTCATTACTTCAAGCCCAATTTCTATTTGAACAGGAAGCATCCTATTTACCATCAGGCTGAATACTAACGGGCAAATGAAATACAATGTCTTTAGGTTTACCATTTATCGTTGCAGGTTTCCAGGCTGGCATCTTCCGCACCATGCGAACAGCAGCTGAATCACATGCCGGGTTTACCGTTTTATCAATCGCTATGTCCGTAATTTTTCCGGCTTTATCAATATGGAATTTAACTTTAACCGTATCAAAAAGAAAGTTGTTTAGCTTTTGCGGCGCTGCCGATACCGTATTCTTCTTCATAAAAGCAAAAAGAGAATCTACTCCTCCGGGAAAGCCAGGGTCTGTATACCTAAGATTCTCCAACGGAGGAACATCAATCCAATCAATGGAATAGGTGATACCGGTTCCGGCTGTTACATTTAAATTAGCAGTGGTATCGGCTATGGTTTTTGCGGGCTTCCTTACTTTAATGGTATGTACAGGGCTTTCTTGTCCTTTTACATGGAAAAACAGAAGGAATAAGGAAAAAAGCAGCAGGTTTCGGAGCATAGATACTGATAATAACGCGGGATTGATGGAAAGATACAGCGTTCCGGTGAAAAAAATTAATCTTATATAGACAACACAAAATCAATCACTTAGCCAGCTTGTGAGATCCATTTTAACGGATGGGAAACTTTATGCCCCAACACCGGAGAGATGGAAGGAGGATTGTCAAAAAGGATATTAATTTTGCATCATGATTCTCCTTCAGCAGGATAGCCCTGCTACATTAGACGGTTCCACCCCTACCCTGCTGGTTTGTGCAGTTTTTCTAATTTATGCCTTGATGGCCAGCGGGATCATTTTTGCCTTTGGAAAGATCTTTTTCCGCAACAGTCTTCCGACCTATCTTATTCTTTTGCTATTTGCATTATTAGGCGGGGCATGGGGAGTGCTGATGCATATTTATGGCAGGGCTTATATGGTAGCCGATGTTTCTCATAGTGCATCCAGTCTGGGCAAGATGTTCAGCCTGTTTTCTTTGTTTACCTTCGCCAATATGCTGGTTGTTCCATTGCTGGCTGTACTAATTGCAAATAAGAACCGTAAGATCAAAAAGCTGGAAGAGGCGCTTAAACAAAACACAAAATAATTTTATGATCAAAGCCAACGACCCGAAACTGAAATCCTGGTTACCTATAGATCCTTCCAGTGATTTTCCTATACAGAATCTTCCTTTTGGAATTTTTAAACGGGAAGGCAAATTGCCCAGAGCTGGAGTAGCCATCGGTGATTGTGTAATAGATCTGGCCGAAGCTGCCCTGGCCGGATATATGAAAGAGCTGAATGTTAACCTGCAGATATTTGAAAATGATTACCTCAATCCGGTAATGGGGATGGGTAAGGAAAAATGCCGCATGCTGAGGCAGATTGTTTCCGATATGATGAATGCAGATAACCCAGAGTTGAGAGATCGTCCGGATCTGCAGAAAAAAATCATTCACAAATGTGCTGATGTTCAGTTACAGATGCCGGTAAGGATTGGGGACTATACCGATTTTTATTCCAGTATTGATCATGCCACCAACGTAGGTACCATGTTTCGCGATCCGGCCAATGCGTTGCTGCCCAACTGGAAGCATCTGCCTGTAGGGTATCATGGACGATCTTCTTCCATTTGTATTTCAGGACATAGTTTTTACCGTCCTAAAGGACAAATAAAGGCTGCTGATGCCCCACTCCCTTCTTTTGGCCCGACCAAAGCACTTGATTTTGAACTGGAGCTTGGCTTTATTATCGGTCGCCCCAGCATAATGGGAGATAGCATCACGACAGAAGCTGCTGATGATTATATTTTTGGGATGGCTTTGTTTAACGACTGGAGTGCACGCGATATTCAAACCTGGGAATATGTTCCCCTGGGACCTTTTTTGGCCAAGAACTTTGCATCTACGCTATCACCCTGGATTGTTACGCTGGATGCACTGGAACCATTCCGGACAGAAGGCTACAAACAGGATCCGCCTGTACTCCCTTATCTCCAATACACCGGAAACAAAAATCTGGATATTCCGCTTGAAGTTTCTATCCTTGGCAAAGACTCCAAAGAGGAAACTATCGTAAGCCGGTCGAATTATAAGTACATGTACTGGACCATGGAGCAACAGCTGGCCCATCATACGGTGAATGGTTGTAATATAAACATCGGTGATCTGATGGCATCGGGCACCATTAGCGGTCCTGAACCCAGTTCTTTCGGATCCATGCTGGAGCTTACCTGGAGAGGGACAAAACCGTTGAAGCTTAAAGACGGGGCGGAACGTAAATTCATTGAAGACGGGGATACCGTTATAATCCGCGGACATGCCGAAAGAAACGGAGTACGTATCGGTTTCGGGGAATGCAAGGCGACCGTATTGCCCGCAAAATGATTTATATCCTTTAGAAAGGGATATCGCCGGGAAAAGTTAAATTTGTATAAACCATATGGGACTGTGTATATTCGGAACTCATTCTTTCTATTAATCTTCTTTTTTCTTGGCTCCTGTTGTATGGAAGCTCAGCATATAGAAGCCTATGTAAACGGGTCGCTTGGTATAGACCATGCCTATCCGGGTATAGGCGTAAAATATTTTCTTAAAAACAAAGCCATTGTTGGTCTTGAATTCGGAACCGGATTGCTGGGTGTTCAGTCTGAACTGGCACCGGCAGGAAACTCGGGCAATCTGAACGGATCAAATAGTTGGGATAATAACATATCGTCCAGCATTGTTATTGCCAATGATCCGAATATCCCGGCCCATGAATATCCGGGATCGGTCACAACCCGTTTTACCGGTCAGTATTACCGGGCCAGCTACGAATGGTTTTTCGCTTCCAAACGCAGTACGGAAGAACAACCCAGGGGGCTGAGAGCCGGATTCGAACTCGGTTATCTTTCTATTGTTCAGCATCAGGATGTTCAATATCGTTCTTATACCACTTCCGATACCTATGACTATAAAGGAACTGCACATTGCGATGCTATTGCTCCCGGGGTTCGGGTTGGATATGATATCATTCTCTGGAAACATCTTCGTCTTTTCCCTGAAGTAGCTGCCCCATTCTATATCCCGCTAGGTAAACATGCCAAATCCAATGGCCCTTATGCAAAAGAAACAGTGGAAGCAAGACTTGGTATAGGATGGCTTATCCGCTAATCGTATGAAAGCTGTTCTCTGCCTGATCTTTATTCTATCCGGTCTTACACTGAAGGCTCAGGATAAAAGCGACGTAGCCGTATCTCAAATAGAGTTGTTAAAAAAAGGCGCGTTGCTGGTAGGGCTTAAAACCGGAGAACTACAGATAAAAGCGTTGGATAAAGAGGCTGCCCAGGCCTATCTCAAAAAAGTGGAGACAGAAAACAAAACGATTATAGAGGCTTTCCGGAAAAATTACCATTTCAGCCCTGTCTATTTTTTCTATACCAGTTGCTCTGAAAATATAACGGCAAAAAATCTGGCACCTTGTATGCTCAATGACCAGCTACAAAGAGATACGACACTCAACTCCCTACCCCAGCAATTTCTGACTGCAGAGTTTGGGTTTACAGATGAACAATCCATTGAAGGGCTTATTATTATGGACGACCACTTTAAACAGTTACGGGAGCCCTTTCCCTTCCTTATCCGCAGGTACAGCGGTGTAGCCACGAAGCTAACACCGGCAGAGATGGTCATAAAGTTGAATAAGGCTTTCTCTGAATTTTATGCCCGGCGATAAGCATCTCCTTGCTTATTTCAACAAATCAAGAAAAAAACATGTGAGGAACTAAGGATTGTGCCTATCCTTTACGGATAGGCTATCTATTCCTATTAAATTATAAACTTTCCGGCTTAACACGATCGCTCCTTTTCCGTTCAGGTGCTCAACGTCACAATAAGATTCAGGGGTCATAGAATAATCTGTAAAATCCAAATACTCTGCTTGGGGCAAAAACTGAGACCGAATATCTCTCATAAAAGAAACGCAGCTCTTTTTACTTACGCCTTGTAACGGATAAAATTCAGGTGACACAGGGGTATTTAGAAGTACGAGATGAATTCCTTGTACGCGACAAAGGTCATATATTTTCACCAAATAAGTCAATTGAAAATTACTTCTTTTCAAACTTTGCCTTACGTCAGGCATTCCCTTCTGCTTTAAATTATCTACTCTGTTTTTAAGTACTTTTTGATCACAGCTCTTTTTAAAAGAACAATATCCTCCATAACGACTGATCGAGTCAATCTCATTCATCTGTCCATGCAGAGAAAAGGAGAGTGCTGATTTCTCCTGGTCTCTCGCTTCACCGAAAAAAAATCCCATAAGGTGGTTTAAAGAAGTTGGTTTATTTATTACTACTTGTTCTATGTCTGATATGTTCATGATGGATTCATAACTCTTCAATTTAAAGTCAAAATTACCAGCATAAAAAAACTGATCTTCAATCCCCGGCCAAAAAGAAGTATAATCATAAGATAAGACAAGAGTCCTAATTTTATTAAACATGAGTATATTTCGCAATTTCAAATAAGAATGAAAATAGAGATCAGCGGAAGAGCTTAAATTCATTGTTTCAGGCATTATAGAATCATTCAAAGCGCATTGAGTATGAGAGTCTCCAAGAATAAGAATTGCTGTCCCCTTATTCAGTATGATCTGATCAGGATGAATCAGGCTGAGGCCATAGAAATACAGCCCAACAATGGGAGTTAAGAGTAACAGAATTTTAAAGGCCAGCTGCTTCATTTCAAAACTGAAAGTAAATAAATGGATGATGTTCGAAAGAAGCAAACATATAAACAAGTATAATTGCTGAAAAATAAACAGTCCATCGAATACCAGTTACTTGCCTGTTAAGAAGGCCCAACAGGTTATATTTAGAATGCAGGAATTCGATGTATAATAAAACAAATACAAACACAAAATCAAGTCCGATATTTGCAATGGACATACCATGTAAATATGTTGTAAAGTCATGGTGTTGAACCATATACTTCAATTCTGTTAACACAAAAGGCAACCTGCCGAGAATAAAAATGGCATCTGAAATTGTCTTTGCTCGAAAAAAAATCCATGCAATAGTCACCAAGATAAATACACCTGTCATTTTCAAAGTATTACGAAAATTAATTTTTTCTGGGGACTTCCTGGGGTTAAAAAATCTATATTTTATCTTTTCGCTTATTATAGCTAGGATCAAATAAACTCCATGAAGAGCGCCCCATATGATAAAAGTCCAGTTGGCTCCATGCCATAATCCGCTAACCAAAAACGTCAAGAATAAATTGAGAAACCATTGTGGCAGTGCAACCCTATTGCCACCTAGAGAGATATAAAAATAATCGCGAAACCAGGTGGAAAGTGAAATATGCCATCTTCCCCAGAATTCCGAGATACTCTTGGAGCAATACGGACGATCGAAATTTTTCATCAACTTGAATCCCATAACACGAGCGCTGCCTAGAGCGATATCTGAATATCCTGAAAAATCGCAATAAATTTGAAAAGAAAACAATATAGCTGCTACCATTAATTGAATTGATGTATGACTATGAGGATTATCGTATACTGTAGACGTGATCATAGCCAACCTGTCAGCAATCACTACTTTTTTGAAAAGTCCCCATAACATCAATTTCAGTCCTTCTACAACACGGTCATAGTCAAAGTATTTCTCTTCATGAAACTGGTGAAGCAGATTCTGTGGTCGCTCAATTGGTCCAGCCACCAATTGCGGATAAAACATGACATAGAGTGAATAAATTCCAAAGTGCCTTTCTGCCTTTTGATGTCCACGGTACACTTCTATGGTGTAGCTCATTGCCTGAAAAGTGTGAAATGACAATCCTATAGGCAAAATGATATTCAATAGTGGTATCTCTGGAGTTGTAATGCCCAATGAAGTAAGAAGAGTATTAATATTGTCACTGAAGAAATTGTAATACTTAAAAAAAGCAAGAACTCCTACATTGGCAACAATACTCAGAATGAGATAATTTTTTCGTTTTCTGCCATCTGAATTTTCAATAACTCGTCCGGCAATATAATCGATGATAATAGTAAAAAACAGGATGAGTATATAAGCCGGAATAAAGGCTGCATAAAAAACACAACTAGCTAATAACAAATGCAACCATCTGAATTTATGTGGCAACAAAAAGTAGACAAGGGTGACAATTGGAAAAAAAAGAAAAAAATTGAAAGAATTGAACAGCATACCCTGTGATCAAGTATTAATCATTTCAGCCTTGATAACTATACGAGAAGAATTATTTAACCAACCCTATCGTCGAAAAATAACTTCCCATAAAGGATTTATAAAATTATGCAATGGGTCAAATATATGAATTCATTCTTATTCCGAAAAAGTCTGGAACCAACTGCTTTTTCTGCCCAAAATGCTTATTTTTGTATTCGAATAAACCCAGTCCCCAACCCGTATTTGCTCGCTTTATTATATGGAGAAGAACCCCGTTATTGATCTTGAAGCTGAGAAGAAAGAAATTCTGAAGCGATACAGAGCCTTATTAACTGTCTGTCGCCGCCGCCTTGAAAAAGGCGATAAAGAACTGATCAGGAAAGCGTTTGAAATTTCGCTCGAGGCCCATAAAGATATGAGGCGTAAATCGGGCGAACCGTATATTTATCACCCCATTGCTGTAGCCCAGATCTGTGCAGAAGAAATAGGACTGGGGACGACCTCTGTAGTTTGTGCCCTGCTCCATGATGTGGTAGAAGATACTGACCTTACCCTGGAAGATATCCGTGGTTTGTTTGGTGATAAGGAAGCAAAAATCATTGACGGACTCACCAAGATTTCCGGAGTATTCGATCAAAGCAGCTCTCTGCAAGCCGAGAATTTCAGAAAAATGCTTCTGACTCTTTCGGATGACATTCGCGTAATCCTTATCAAACTTGCCGACCGCCTTCATAATATGCGCACGCTGGAATCTATGGCCCGCGATAAGCAGCTGAAGATAGCTTCGGAGACCTTATACCTTTATGCTCCGTTGGCTCACCGCCTGGGCTTGAATGCAATAAAATCCGAACTGGAAGATCTGGGACTTAAGTATACCGAATCGGAGGTATACCATGAGATAGAACAAAAACTCGCGGAATCGGATCCTGAACGGCGTAAGTTTATCAATAAATTTATTGTTCCTATCAAAGAGGCCCTGGATGAGGCTGAGCTTAAATACAAAATACTGGGCCGTCCTAAATCCATCTTCTCCATCTATCACAAAATAAAAACCAAGGGAGTTCCTTTTGAGGAGATTTATGACCTCTTTGCAGTGCGCATTATTATCGATACGCCGGTAGACCGCGAAAAAGCAGATTGCTGGAGAGTGTATTCTATTGTAACGGATTTTTATCATCCAAGTCCGGAACGGTTACGTGACTGGATCTCTACTCCCAAAGCCAATGGATACGAAAGCTTGCATACAACTGTTATGGGCCCGGATGGGAAATGGGTGGAAGTCCAGATCCGTACCCATCGTATGGATGAACTGGCGGAAAAAGGATATGCAGCACACTGGAAGTATAAAGAAGATGGGGAGGAAAGAGAAAGCCAGCTGGAGGAATGGATACGTAAGATTCGTGAATTACTGGAAAGCCCCGAACAGAATGCCCTTGATTTTATCGACGATTTCAAGCTGAATCTTTTTGCCGAAGAAATATTTGTATTTACTCCTAAAGGGGAAATGCGAACCTTACCGGCCAATGCTACCGCACTCGACTTTGCTTTTGATGTACATACCAAAGTGGGTGAAAAATGTATCGGGGCCAAAGTGAATCACAAACTTGTTCCACTGAGCCATCCTTTAAAAAGCGGTGATCAGGTGGAAGTGCTTACATCGGTAAAACAACATCCCAAAGAAGACTGGCTGGGATATGTTGTTACAGCCCGTGCAAAGGCAAAAATCAAGAATGCCCTTAAAGAAGAAAAGAAAAAGAAAGCCGAAGAAGGAAGAGAAATGCTGGAACGCAAATTCAATCATTTGAAGCTGGATTTTACCGTTCAGAATATCAATCTCTACGCTACCTATATGAAGCTGCCCAGTGCCCAGGAATTGTTTTTCCGCGTGGCTATCGGCATGCTGGATCTGAAAACAGTTAAGAATTTTGTACGCGACAAGGATAAAAAACCATCCAAACAGGCTGCAAAACCGGAAAGTAAACAGCCTTCTCTGGAGCAGATGGTAAGTAATGTAAGGGGCAAATCGGATATGCTTATTCTGGGCGAGAGCCTGGATAAGATTGACTATAAACTGTCGCCTTGTTGTACGCCCATTCCGGGAGATGATGTATTCGGATTTATTACGATTAATGAAGGCATTAAAATACACCGGGTTAACTGCCCCAATGCACTTGCCCTGATGTCCAACTACGCCTATCGGATTGTAAAAGCCAAATGGATGAGCCAGGAACTCCTTTCCTTCCTGGCCGGTATCCACATCAGTGGTATTGATGAAATAGGTTTGGTGAACAATATCACCAAAATTATTTCCAGCGAGCTGAATGTAAATATGCGATCGATCAGTTTTGATACCAACGATGGCACTTTTGAAGGAACCATTATGGTATTTGTACATGACACCAAGCACATGACAAGTTTAATGAACAAACTCCGCAAAGTACCTGGAGTGGTGAGTGTAACCCGTATTGATGGCAAAAGCTAAGCGGATAGTTTCCTAAATTCTTGCATATTTCATTTTTTTTCCTGTAATTTATTGGATCAACCACCTTTTGTTGTCTTGTGAAGAAGAAAATCATCCCGGTATCGATAGCAGATGTATTTCTGCTTGAAGATAAAATTGTAGGTGTCCGTTTTACAAAAGATGGAGAGCTGAATGAAGCTGTGGCAATTGATATTCTCAAAGCCGTATTGGATTTAGCAGAAGGTAAACCGCATGCCATCTATTACGATTTTAACAAGTATAATGTCCTCCTTAGTAATATTGCCAAAAAACTGGCTTCCGTCCGTAACGATCTTGACAGTAACCTCATTGCAAGAGCTTTTCTTTCCCGCAATCTGATGAACCAGATTGAAGCCAATCACTTTATCCAGTATAGCAAGCCCCTTGCTGAAACCAAGGTTTTTCAAACTGAAGACGAGGCCCTTACCTGGCTGCGGTCTAAAATTCATGCTTTTAAAGCAGTGGATAAACCGGCCAATCCACTTAGCAAACAGTAGGCTATTTATAGCCTCTACTACACAACAAGAGCTTTTTTTCCTTTTAGGATAATTCCCTGCTATCACGTGTATAATTCATAAATAAACCCGCTATCATGAATGTGGCTTATATTCTGACCTGGTATTCAATAACAGGAAAGTAATTTTGGGGTTAAAAAAGCCTTTGGGGTTAAAAAAGGGGGCCTGGGCAACCCGTTATTTAAAAATCCCGTTAGAATTAATTTGTTATCTTTAAACCTGCTTTTTTAAGGTTGTTTTTCGTATGGCTGAACTGGATGTTAAGGAAAAGGTTAAAACCATTTTTTCCAATTACCTGGAGGAGAAAAAACACAGGAAAACCCCCGAGCGGTTTGCGATTTTGAATGAAATCTATAACCGGAACGGGCATTTTGATATAGAAAGCCTCTATATCCATATGAAAAACAAAAAGTACAGGGTAAGCAGAGCTACCTTGTATAATACCATTGAACTATTGCTCGACTGCAACCTCGTAACAAAACATCAGTTTGGAAAGAACCTGGCTCAGTTTGAAAAAGCATTTGAATATAAACAACATGATCACCTTATCTGTATGGATTGTGAGCGAGTCGTTGAGTTTTGTGACCCAAGGGTTCAGCAAATACAAAAAATGGCCGAAGACATCCTACAGTTTGACATTAGTCACCATTCCCTTAACTTTTACGGACATTGCAAAAACCTGGAAAAAACAGGAAAATGCGAGCATCTGAAAATCCATACCAAAAAGCAAACTGCATGACTTTTTCATTTCGAATAGAACCAGAAATAGGTATTGAAATCATTCACCTGGCAGGCGAGTTGATTGACAAAGGACAGGCCGCTGAGCTTAGTACTGGGATCGATGAACTCATTGAGGCCAGGAAGATAAAAATGGTATTTGATTTACAGGATCTGAAATATATCAATAGTTCAGGCCTTAATGTGATGATTAATATCCTTTCCCGTGTACGAAAGGCCGGAGGTGAAGTGGTAATCACTCATGTTTCCAAACGGGTTAATGAATTACTTATTATTACCAAACTCAACACAGTATTTACCGTAACCGAAACCATGGAATCGGCCGTATCCAAGTTAAAATGAAAGCAGACGTGTTATTAGGTCTCCAATGGGGGGATGAAGGAAAAGGGAAAATTGTGGATGTACTCACACCCGATTATGATATTATTGCCCGTTTTCAGGGGGGCCCTAATGCAGGACATACACTGGAATTCAATGGTATCAAACATGTTTTGCATACGATCCCATCAGGCATTTTCCATCCTACCGCAATCAATGTAGTGGGTAATGGAGTTGTTATTGACCCCGTTATTTTCAAGAAGGAAATCGATGCCCTTCAAAAAATGGGCGTGGATGTATATACCAAGCTTCGTATTGCCACCCGTGCACACCTTATTCTACCTACCCATCGTTTGCTGGATGCCGCCTCTGAGGCACACAAAGGCCTGGAGAAGATAGGATCTACATTAAAAGGCATAGGGCCCACCTATATGGATAAAACCGGCCGAAACGGACTTCGTGTGGGTGATATTAAAAATCCGCGTTTCCGGGAGAAGTATGATCAGCTGGTAGCCAAACACAAAGAAATTCTGGCAGCCTATCAATATCAATATAATCTGGAAGAACTTGAACCTGCCTGGTTTGAAGGAATACATTTGCTTCAGAACCTTCAAATGGTAGAATGCGAGCAGTATATGAATGATGCTTTCCGGAATAAGAAAAAAATTCTTGCGGAAGGAGCTCAAGGCTCTATGCTGGATATCGATTTTGGCTCTTACCCTTTTGTTACCTCCTCCAATACTATTTGTGCAGGGGCTTGTACAGGACTTGGACTTGCTCCTGGCCGTATAGGAAGGGTTATAGGTATTTTCAAGGCTTACTGTACACGTGTTGGCAGCGGCCCTTTCCCTACCGAACTGGAAGATGCAACAGGTGAACAGATCCGAAAAACAGGAAATGAATTCGGATCCACTACAGGCCGCCCCCGTCGTACCGGATGGCTGGATCTACCCGCCCTCAAATTTGCTGTAATGATTAATGGGGTTACCGAGCTCATCATGATGAAAGCGGATATTCTCAGTGAGTTTGACCGCATCAAAGTTTGTACGCATTACCTCCACCGCGGCGAACAAATAGATTACCTGCCATATGATATTTCTCCTGAGTTTGTAACACCCGTTTATACGGAGTTACCCGGATGGAAAAAAGATCTTACAGGGCTTCATTCCACCGATTCCATGCCTGCTGAACTAAGCAGCTATATAGAGTTTATTGAAAAACAAACCGGTGTACCGATACGTATTGTTTCCGTGGGTCCTGACCGCAAACAGACACTCTTCCGCGGAGCAGTTCCTGCCTGATTCCTTATCATGAAAATACGGAACACTGTCAGGCCCCTGCCTAAATCAATGCTTCGGTTTTTACGCCATGGCTTGGCCAGTCTTCTCTTCCTCCTCTCTTTCCTGCCTGCAATGGGTCAGAAAGAGAAGAAAAAAATCAATTTCTCGTCCGATGTGATTGAAGGCAGCAAACCTATTGGGGGGAAAGAAACACGCCGGCTTTTGGGGAATGTTGTGTTTACACAGGAAAATGTAACCATGTATTGCGACAGTGCCCACCTCTTTTCAGACAACTCTCTGGATGCCTTCTCACATGTACATTTTAAACAAGGCGACTCGCTGAATTTGTACGGAGATGAAATGAAATACGATGGCAATAAAAAATTTGCCAGGCTGGAAAAAAACATTCGTTTGGAAGATAAAGGGATGATCCTTACCACGGAGCATATGACCTATGCTGTAAGTGAAAAACTGGCTACCTATGTCGACGGAGGTATCATTCACAGCGAAGACAATGTCCTCACCAGCCGCACCGGATATTATGTGGCTTCTACCCGGATGATGGCGTTTAAAAACCAGGTAGTGCTTACCAATCCGAAATACATCATGAATTCGGATACCCTTGACTATAATACGGCTACCAAAACAGCTTATTTCTACGGCCCAACCTGGATACGGGAAACCAATAAAAAAAACTCAATCTATTGTGAGAACGGATTTTATGACACCGCTCATGATTATGCCCGTTTTAGCAAGAATTCAAAGGTTAATAGCGGCAAACAAAGCTTGCAGGGAGACAGCGTGTTTTATGACCGCACAAGCGGGTTCGGCAGAGCCATCGGAAATGTAACCCTGAGTGATACCAGCCAGCATTTGAATGTTACCGGTGATTATGCGACAAACAATGAAATAAAGAATATTTCCATAGTTACCGGTCATGCCTTACTCAAACAAATCAGTAAAAAAGACACCCTTTTCCTCCATGGTGATACCCTGAAAGTGATTTCTGTACTTGATACGATTGAATACAAAAAACAGATGGAAGACCGGAGGCTTAAAAACCTGAGTGGCGGAATATCCAAAGACAGTCTCCCCCTCTTACGTACCATGTATGCTTATCATCGTGTGAAATTCTATAAACCCGAGGTCCAGGGCCGCTGTGATTCACTGGTTTATACTTATTACGATTCTACCATGAATATGTTCAAGGAACCCGTCTTATGGTCGGACAAAAGTCAGTTGACAGCAGGGCATGTACAGTTGACAATGGCCAACGGGGAAATGAAATTGCTCAAGATGTATGTTAACTCTTTTATTATAGAACAGGAAGATTCCATACGTTTCAATCAGATAAAAGGGAAAAACATGATTGGATATTTCAAAGAAAATAAAATATGTAAAGTATTTGTGGAAGGGAATGGTCAGGCTATTTATTATACGAAGGATAAAAATAAACTTACGGGGGTCAATAAATCCGAATGCAGCGACCTGGTTGTTTTTTTAGAAAACAATGCTGTTAAAAAGATCACATTGCTCAACAAGCCAGACGGGACGCTGTATCCACCCAAGGAACTTGACCCGAAGGATCTCAGACTAAAAGAATTTAAAGATCATACGGCCCTGCGCCCGAAAGACCGGAATGATGTTTTTATCTGGCAATAAATCATCTTTTTTTATCTCTTTTTCGTCAGCAAATAGACGATTTAGGTTTTTTCTTCTACGAAAGCCTTTCCCGATTGCATCATTCTATCAATATCATAGATGAAACATTATTTGCTTTTTTCAGGAAAAGTTCCGTATATTTGTTCACCAATCCAATACTCACAAATCACACATACATTTAACCGGTCGGCTCTATTCCGGCCTTCAACAATTACATTACATATGAAGAAAAAAACAAAAGCCACATCCAAAGCGGTTGCGAAGAGCACAGGCAAATCAATGGACCCACGGGTATTGCAAATCGGAGAAAAGTTGAAAAAACTGCGTCTGAAAAAAGGCTACCCGGCTTATGACTATTTCGCCTTTGAACATGACATTTCACGTGTATTGTACTGGAGAATGGAAAAAGGAACCAATTTTACCATCGGCTCTTTCCTTAAAGTTCTGAAAGCTCATAACATGAGCATGAAGGATTTTTTCAAGGATATTCAATAAACCCCGTTTATGAATAAAAAAATCTCCCGTTAACAAACGGGAGATTTTTTTATTGTGGGAAATCCAAAAGGGATTTGATCACTTTACTTTTAGCATACGGGAGTGCCAGCTGCTATGAAGAGGTACCATCCATTCTGATTGGAATCCCGCTTTTGTAACTACCATGTTATTGAAGACAATCGTATTTTCATTTATTGCTCCAGCCTCTATCATGGCCTCAAAATCATTCATTGGGGTAGTTTTTACCACCCTCTGATCCATCCAGGCTACATATTGACGATCCAGCAAGCTGATCTTGAATTCTTTTTCAAGGCTTTGTACAAACTGAAGCAGTTTATCAATGCTACATCCTCCTGCGGAAATCATTTCTTCATCTACCCCTACTATCAAAAAATGATTGTATAAAATCTGGAAAGATGCTGTTACAGGGCTTCCATGGGAAGTCCACTGACTTAAAAACCGGGTTGTATATTGCTGCATACCTGCAACAGTTTCCGGAGTCAGCGCTTCTTTGCTTTGATAAATCCAGATTTTACTACCGGGTGCTAATCTTTCAAATGCATCCATTTGACAAGTTTTAAACTATGATATCTAACTTCACCTATAAATCATTGGCTTGAGCAATGAGCTCAGCTACATCCATAACCTTGGTTTGTTGCTCTTTATTAAAATGCTTCACCCCATCTGTCATCATGGTCATACAAAAAGGACAACCTGTGGCAATGACATCTGGTTTCAATGCAAGAGCCTCTTCGCTACGTTCAATATTTACTTCCTTATTTCCCTTTTCTGCATCTTTAAACATCTGTGCCCCTCCTGCACCGCAACAAAAACCTTTGGCTCTGCTACGTTTCATTTCCGACAACTCCACTTCCAGCTTTTCAATAATCTCCCGGGGCGCTTCGTATACATCATTAGCCCTACCCAGGTAGCAGGGGTCATGAAAGGTAATCAGTTTCCCTTTAAATGCTCCTCCTTTGACAGTTAATTTTCCACTGTCAATCAATTGTTGAATAAGCTGAGTATGGTGGATAACCTCGTAATTACCGCCAATAGAAGGATATTCATTTTTTAGCGTGTTAAAACAATGCGGGCAACCGGTTACAATCTTCTTAATTCCATAACCATTTAAAACAGTAATCGCATTCATAGCCTGCATCTGAAAAAGGAACTCATTACCGGCTCTTTTGGCAGGATCACCGCTGCAGGTTTCTTCTGTACCCAATACCGCAAATTTTATGCCTACATGATTCAGGATGCGTACAATTGCTTTGGTGATTTTTTTTGCACGGTCATCAAAGCTTCCGGCACAGCCAACCCAGAAAAGAATTTCGGGAGACTCCCCTTTGGCCGCATAATCGGCCATGGTTGTTACAGTATTATTGTGTTCCATAGTGTTTATTCTTCGAAAACCTGAATATTGGCATTTTTCTCCACCAGATCAGTAAACTTCCCGGTAAAACGGGTTGCACGAACCATATGATTATCGATCCAATGATAATTACCTCCACGTGGCTTACCCATAAGCAATCCATGATATTGGAAACCATTTTTTTTCAGCCAAACTTCTGTCACTTCACGGTGAGCTTCTGTACGTGAGGTGAAAAATGTAATAATATGGCCTTCTTCATACCACTGATTTACTTTCTGTAACGCATCCGGATAAACCGCGGCATCTTTCATCCGTTCAGGTTCTTCATTCGGAATATCTTCACCTACCGTACCATCAATATCAATGAGAAAATTTTTCACACTGGCAGGCAAAACAGGGCTTATCTTTTTTCCGTTTTCTTCTTTTTCTTGCAGTTTCATGGCCGTTAGGAGTGTGTTTTAATTGATGAACATGAGCGTCAGGCTTCTTTTGCCCAATTTAAACGATCGGCTGGAGAAAACTGCCAGGGAGCGCCATTATTTTCCACATTAGTAAACATCAGGTTTAATCCGGCGGGTGCTGCACTTTGTTCCATAACCAGATAACGGCGCATATCCATAATGATAGAGAGCGGATCAATATTTACCGGACATTCCTGAACACATGCATTACAGGAAGTGCAGGCCCAAAGTTCTTCCGCTGTAATATAATCACCTAACAAAGCTTTTCCGTCGTCCTTAAAGCTGCCGTTTTCATCGATGTTGTTTCCGTACTCAGTTAACCGGTCGCGGGTATCCATCATAATTTTGCGGGGAGAAAGCAACTTACCCGTCTGGTTAGCCGGGCAGGATGATGTACATCGTCCACATTCCGTGCAAGTATATGCATCCAGCAGTTGTTTCCAGCTCAGATCAACAATATCCTTTGCACCAAAACGCATAGGGTGATCAGGATTGACAGGTGCTGGAGTAAAAGAAGGGTCCAGCATAGCCTTTACCTCGTTGGTTACCGACTCCAGGTTAGTAAATTGTCCCTTTGGGTTCAGATTGGAATAAAACACATTCGGGAAAGCAAGCAGAATATGAAAATGCTTGGAAATAACCAGGTAGTTAAGAAATCCAAGGATGCCTATGATATGAAACCACCAGCAGATACGTTCTATCATGACCAGTGTAGTTGCACTCATTCCATTAAAAAGTGGCAGCAACAAGGAACTGACGGGAAAAGATCCTGCTTTAATATAATGTCCGTATGACAGATTTTGAAGCGACTGATCGGCTGCATTCATTGTAAACAGAGCTGTCATCAGCAAAATCTCCGAGCATAGAATAAGATTGGCATCCGTTCTTGGCCATCCATCCAGATCTTTGCTCATAAACCTTTTGATATGGGCTAGATTCCTGCGCAGAAGGAAAACAAGACATCCGAACGTTACCAAAAAAGCAAGAATTTCAAAAAAAGCAATCAGATAGCCATAAAACGGTCCAAGAAAGGAAAGAAAACGATGTGTACCTGCAACGCCGTCAACCAGCATTTCAAGTACCTCAATATTGATTAGTACAAATCCTACGTAAACAAAAATATGCAAAATGGCAGGCAGCGGACGGCTTAGCATTTTACGCTGACCCAATGCAACAAGGGTCATTATTTTCCAGCGCTCCGAAGGACGATCATTGCGATCAACATCCTTTCCAAGACGGATATTACGAATTACTTTGCGGACATTGCGAGTAAAGAGTACAATGGCTCCGGCAAGCAGGATAATAAAAACGATATTCTGAATACCCATAACGAATTATTTTGGAGGGCTGTCTTTCTGTTTCTTTTTCTTCTTCTTGTCTTTCCCGCCGAAAACAGAAATATGTACATAGCGACCAGGGTTTGCATTTACATCGATGAGCAGTTTATCCAGATCGGCTGAAGCAGAATCAAGGTGATTGTACAAACGTTTATCGTTTACAAGCAAGCCAAGAGATCCTTCTCCTTTATTTACTTTCTCCAGTACAGAAGCTGCATGTGCCAATGCACTGTTTGCGTTGCTGATTGTAGAAGTAATTTTAGAGCGCGCAAGACTGTCGCTTACTGCATCCAGGTTTTTGATAATATTACTAAGCTTGTCTGCATTTTCACTCAGAACACCCGAGATATGATCAATATTCACAAAGATCATATGGATACGGTTTTTTTCGGCCATTACAAGCGTATCCAGACGTAAAGCCGTTTTTTCCAAAGAAGCCATGGCCACCGTAATATGTGCAAAGCTCTTGGAGAGATTATTCCTTGCATCCTTATTCAGAATAACCGTAACAATATCCATTACCGAGTCTATCGAATTGAGTAGTTCCTTTGCTTTGGATTGAAGCGGCACAAGAGTGCGGGTAACACCTTCTTTAATACCTTCCTGTACAGCTCCTACCAGTGTATCCTTATCCTGGTAATACCCGACAACAGGTTTACCCGCTCGCAAAGAATCAGACATTTTCAGGGAAATTGCTTTGGTACCAAGTAAATCAAGACTCACAATTTCAGCATAAGAACCTTTGCCGATTTTTAAATCATGTTCGGTAATAACCATTTCAACCAGAATTTTACCCGAATGATCGGGCATCAGCTCTATGTCTTTAACAGTACCCACCTTATACCCGTTTATCTGAACAGGGTTGGTTGGCACTAATCCATCAATATTATTGTAGACAGCATATAATTGATAGGTGCGGGAAAATAAATTACGGCCTTTGAGGATATTCAGGCCATAAATAAAAATACCGATTGCAATCAGTACAACAATACCGGTTCTTACTTCTTTAGAAATCTTCAATGCCACAGCTCAGGGGTTAATGCGTGCCAAAGTTAATGTTTTATTTCACCCGTTTTCCGTCACGAAAACCGGTTACAAATGCATCTTTATATCCCTTCTTACGCAGTTCATTCTGGCATTTGGCAGCGTCATTCATCTTATCAAACGATCCGGAAGTGTATTTGAAACGTCCGCCTTCTTCAAAACACTCAATCTGTGTAATTCCCTCAAACTTAGGGTCATTGGTATCCATTTTCTTATCAGATGCATAAAATAGTACCTTATATGTCACCGGAGCATCGGAAACAGATGTGCCATCCTCCTCTTTTCCATCTTTTTTAGTAGGATAATTGTGTTTATTATACTTATCGTCAGGGGTTACATCCTTTTTATCATCCTTGGGCCTGGAAGCCGAGTGGGCCACAGAATCCGATTTGGTTTCCTTTACATGAAGTGTTTCCGTCGGGCCTTTATCAGGTTTCAAAGTCTTTTTATCTTCTGGCTCGGCGGTATCCTTGGCAGGATTATAAGGCTCAGCTTTCTCAAAATCATCATTATATTTCAGATTGGTGCCTTCTACTTCATTCTTATACAAACGAAAAGCTCTGAAAATAGAAGAAGCCATGAATGTCTGACCTTTGTCCGATCCCAGAAATTTTTCTTCTTTGTGGTTCGTGAGATAGCCTATTTCGGTTAGTAAACTGGGCATGGCTGTTCTCCAAAGCACCAGAAATCCGGCCTGCTTTACTCCTTTATCATTTCTTCCGGCCTTTTGCTTATAACAGTCCTGAATTTTGCTAGCCAAACTCAGACTTTGGTTACGGAATACATTCTGATAAAAAGTAAAAATAATGTTGGATTCATCCGAATTAGGGTCAAAACCATCATATTTCTTCTTATAATCATCCTCTAACAGGATACTCTTGTTTTCTCTTTTGGTAACTTCCAGGTTGCCAGCTTCTTTGGAAGGACCCATCACATATGTTTCAGAACCATGAGCATCTTCATTACAGATGTCTTTATGCGTCTTTTTATCGTATACACACGCCGAATTACAATGAACACAGATAAAGAGATCGGCATTATTTCTGTTGGCAATCTCTGCCCTTTCATTTAACTCCACAAAAACATCGGTCTTCCGGGTAAAGATTACCTTTACATCTTTAAAATTATCTTCAATAAATTTTCCCAGTTTGAGTGCCACAGAAAGTGCGATATCTTTTTCTTTGTACAAATCGCCATGACAGCCCGGATCCTTGCCGCCATGCCCGGCATCAATGACAACTGTCTTTACTTTTAAGTCTTTAATTGCCTGTCTGGCATCTCCTGGCTTAATTTTTGAAGGGGAGGTAGCTGAAAGAAGAAAAAAAGTGAACAGAAGAGAAAGAATTAAAGCTTTTTTCACGGTTGGCTGTTCTAGAAACTTACAACGAAAAATACAGGATTTTATTTAGTTTTGAGCCTTGATTATCAGATTTTAAGCAAATTTATCATCAACTGGGTTGGTTTGAGTATAGGAGTCAGACATTTTTTCATCCTTTGTTTGTTAATAACTGCCTTCCAGGCGGTTGAGGCCACCCCCTATTCCAAAGTTACTGAAAAACCAGATACTACAAAGCATGATGAAGGTAGTAACGCATTGAAATCCAAGGTTCACTACAATGCAAGGGACTCTATCAGACTTGAATTAGACAGCCAAAAAGTTTATCTATATGGGGATGCTGTGGTAGACTATGAAACTACCAGTATTCATGCTGCTTATATGGAGGTAAATTTCAAGACTCATATTGTTTTGGCAGAAGGCAAGTTGGATAGTAACCGGATGATGATCGGCAAACCTGTAGTCAAAGAAGGTGATAAATCATTCACCGCCCGTAAAATATATTATAATACGGAAACCAAAAGAGGTAAAATATACGAGATTACGACCCAGGAAGGGGATGGGAAAATTTTGGGGGAAGCCGTCAAGAAGGATTCTACAGATGTCTATTATATTTCGAACGGGCGTTACTCTACTTGTATTCTTGACGATCCGCATTTCGCCATCCATGCAATGAAACTGAAAGTAATTGCAAATGACAAGATTGTTACCGGACCGGCGTGCTTACAAGTAATGGGTATTAACACCCCGCTTGCTGTACCGTTTGGTTTTTTCCCTAATAAAAAAGGACGTGCCAGCGGTATTATTCTTCCCACTTACGGGGAGTCGGCTTCACAAGGATTTTTCCTTCAGAACGGAGGATATTATTTCGGGCTGAGCGATAAATTCGACCTGGCTCTGAAAGGAGATGTTTTTTCTCACGGAAGTTTTGGCCTCAAAGCGGAAAGCGATTACAAGGTAAGATATGACTACTCCGGTACATTCGGTATCTATTTTGCCCGAACACTTATACAGAACGATGCTACCTACAATACAAATCAAGACAATTATCGAATTGCCTGGACACATATACAGGATCCCCTTTCCAATCCATCCTCACGATTCAGTGCTTCTGTAAATGCCGCTACAACTAATTATAATTCATTAAATGCAATACGTCCTGTCGATTACCTGAGTAATACCATGGAATCGAATATCTCCTGGAGTAAATCCTTTATCGGCACCCCGTTTAACCTTAGCGCTAATCTACGACACAGCCAGAATACACTCACCCATACTGTCGATCTTAGTTTGCCGGACGTGGTGTTGAGTATGAACAGGATTAATCCTTTTCAAAACAAAGAGGCTGTTGGTGAAAAGTGGTACGATAAAATAGGGATCAGTGCTACTACTGAACTCAGTAATAATTATCATTCCGGCGACTCTACTTTCTTCAAAGGCAATATCCTGAATAAATTTCAAAACGGACTTCATACTGTTGTTCCTATTACCACAACACTTCGTACCCACCTGCATTCTAAAAGCAAGCTTCTCAATAGTCTCAATTATTTCAGTATCAGTCCCAACCTTACCATAAATGACAATCTTTATTCTTCCATCATAAAACAACACTATCAGCCAACCGCAGTGGATTCAGGCAAAGTGATTATAGATACTGTTCATACTTTAAGAAACGAAATCGATTATACGTTCTCGGCTGGTTTAGCAACAAAACTATACGGACGTTTCCGTTTTAAACATGGCCCTATCAAAGCAATTCAGCATATCCTTACCCCGCTTATTTCATTTGTATACCGTCCTGATTTTTCGGAAAATAAATACGGTTATTACCAGAATGTACAGACAACCGCCACCGGTGGATATAGTACTTATTCTATTTTTCAGAATGGTATTTTTGGTGCCCCGCCTGCCGGGCTTCAGGAGGCTGTTGTACTGGGGCTGAACAATAATCTGGAAGCAAAGCTTAAACCCAAAGGCGATACGGCCACCAGAGATAGAAAAGTAAGCATACTTGACAATTTTGGTATAAATACATCCTATAATGCTGCGGCCCCGCATTTTAAATGGTCTCCAATTACAATCTCTGCACAGACAAAACTGTTCAAAACTGTCAATATCAATGGCTCCACTGCTATGGATCCATATCTGATGGGAGCGGATGGAGCGGATATAGAAAAATTTGAAATCAATCATAATGACCGTATTGCACGTATTACCAATGCCAATCTTTCAATCGGGACAACCTGGAAAAGCAAGGATAAAAAAGCCGGAAAACCGAAAGAAAGCAACAGAGGCAGCAGGGAAGAACTGGAACAAATCAATAAAAATCCAAATGATTACCTGGATTTTAACCTCAAATGGTCTTTCTCTGTAAATTATATTGTTAACTATAGCCGCACTGGAACAGGTGATCCTGCTTACATTTCACCCATTACCGACTTCCCTACCCGACCCCTTGTCACAGATCTGGTTACACAAACGATCCGCCTTACCGGTGATTTCAACCTGACACCCAAATGGAAAATCGGGTTTAACACCGGTTATGACATGGTAAAAAACAACCTGGCCTATACCAATATCAATGTACACCGCGATTTACACTGCTGGGATATGTCTTTTAACTGGGTGCCCATTGGGCCCCGTCAGAGCTATAGTCTTGATCTGAAGGTAAAATCAGCTGTACTCCAAGACCTTAAACTCAGCCGCAAACGGGAATGGTATGATTATACCAACTATTGATTCTTGTTCAATTTGTATCTTTATACATTAATTTTTTCACCTTCATGAACCGTTATTTTTGTCTGACCCTTATTTGCTTGTTCTCTTCGTTCCTGTATGCTCAGCAGAATGATTCCGTTCGCATACGTACGATCTTTAATGAAGCATTGCTTCACGGAGAAAGCTATAATAACCTCGATTACCTGAGTAATAAAATAGGAGGACGATTGTCCGGCTCACCTCAGGCTCAGGCAGCAGTGGATTTTTGCACACAAACACTGAAAAAATTACACCCGGATACAGTTTATCTTCAGGAATGTATGGTACCTCATTGGGTACGAGGCGAAAAAGAAAAAGCACGTATTATCACATCAAAAGGACCTTCACAGGAAGTAAAAATTAGTGCATTGGGCGGCTCTGTTGCTACTCCCTCCAAAGGGATAAAAGCAACCGTAGTGGAGGTGAAAAGTCTTGACGAAATTGCTACCCTTGGCAGGAAAGGGATAGAAGGTAAAATTGTTTTTTTTAACCGTCCGTTTGATAAAACTAAAATTTCCACATTCGAAGCATATGGAGGGGCTGTGGATCAGCGCTGGGCTGGCCCTTCAAAAGCTGCTCAGTATGGGGCTGTAGCCACCATCTGCCGGTCAATGACCCCTGACATCAATGATTATCCTCACACCGGAAGTATGCGTTACAATGACAGTTTTCCGCAAATTCCTTGTTGTGCTATCAGTACATTGGGAGCGGAAAAACTAAGCGCGTTGTTAAAAAATGATCCTGACCTCCGCTTCTGGTATAAACAAACCTGCAAAACGCTTCCGGATGTAAAATCATACAATGTAATTGCTGTATTAAAAGGCAGTGATCATCCCGAGGAAATTATTGATATAGGAGGGCACCTTGACTCCTGGGAAACAGGAGACGGTGCCAGTGATGATGGTACCGGTATTGTCCAAAGCATGGAAGTGATAAGGCTTTTTAAAGCCTTGGGAATAAAACCTAAAAGAACCATACGTGTTATTATGTTTATGAATGAAGAAAATGGTACACGGGGAGGAAAAGCTTATGCAGCCGAAGCAAAAGAAAAAAACGAAAAACATATTCTTGCATTAGAAAGTGACCGTGGAGGTTTTTCTCCTCGTGGCTTTTCAACGGATATGAGTGAGGCTAAAAAAGGTAAAATCTTAGGTTGGTCCCATTATTTTTTACCTTATGGACTCTATGATTTTTCTCAGACAGGAGGAGGGTCGGACATTGAGCCTTTGAAAAAAATGATGGATGTTCCTTTGATGGAGCTTGTTCCGGACCCACAACGATATTTTGACATTCATCACAATGCCCTTGACAAATTTTCGATGGTAAGCCGTCGGGAACTGGAGCTGGGCGGAGCTGGAATGGCCTCCATGATATACTTACTAAGTGAATACGGATTATAAAAAAATAATATGAAAAAAATAATCACTTCAAAAAATGCTCCTGCACCAATAGGTCCATATAGTCATGCAGTACTTGCTGGTAATACGCTGTATATATCCGGGCAAGTAGGCAAAAAATCAACCGGCGAAATGATGGTTCAGGACATCCGCACGGAAACCAGCCAGGTAATGGATAATATTAAAGCTATTCTGTTGGAAGCGGGTATGGATTTCGGCCATATTGTAAAAACGACCATTTTCCTGAAGGATCTTAACAATTTCAGCAGTGTTAATGAAACCTATGGGTCTTATTTTAAAGCAGATTTTCCGGCAAGAGAAACCGTTCAGGTATCTCGTCTGCCCCTTGATGTGAATGTAGAAATCTCGGTTATTGCCGTTAAATAAAACCCTACCGGCCAAGTATGTGCGGAATAACAGGCATTCAGGTTTTTTCTGAAAGCTTCAGAAATCAGCTGGAGCTTGTACATGCATCTTACCAATGCCTCAAAAAACGCGGTCCGGATGATTCCGGAAGCTATAGTCACTCCCTCACAGCATTAGGTCATACAAGACTTAGCATTATCGACACAAGCAAAGCCGCTTCCCAGCCTTTTCAGGATACAGAAAAAAGATACTGTCTGATCCTTAACGGGGAGATCTTTAATTATGCTGAACATCGCAAAAAGCTAATTACAGAAGGTGTTCATTTCCGTTCAGAAAGTGACACCGAAGTATTGTTGCAGCTTTGGATAAGACACAAAGAAAAATGTCTTCCTCTTTTAAACGGTTTTTTTGCTTTTGCAATATACGACAGCCAGGAAGAAACTCTGACTGTGGTCAGAGATCGTTATGGGGTCAAGCCTCTTTTATATGCTCTGGATAAAAACAGGATTGTATTTGCTTCTGAAATGAAGGCCTTGATTCCATATGGAATAAGTAAAGAACTGGATCCGGCTTCTCTTCAGACTTATTTTCACCTGAATTACATTCCTGCCCCGAATACTATTTTCTCATCGGTAAAAAAATTAAACCCTGGAAGTTATTTACAGATTGCCAGGGGCCAGGTATCTATACACACCTATTATGAGCTCCCTAAGCAAGAGTTAACTCCTCCCCCTTCTTATGCATCGGCAATCAAAACGGTTCGGGACTTACTCGATGATGCTGTTCAAAAACGTTTGGTAGCAGATGTTCCATTGGGTGTGTTTTTGAGTGGCGGTGTTGATTCATCTGTAATTACAGGTATTGCCTCTCGTCATAAAAAAGGGTTAAAAAGTTTTTCTATTGGATTTCCGGATGAACCGTACTTTGATGAAAGTAAATTCGCAGAGGAAACCGCAAAAAAATTCGGGACAGATCATTGCGCATACCAGCTGAAAAAAGAGGAGCTCTACGAACATTTACATGAGGCTTTGGATTACCTCGATGAACCCTTTGCAGACTCATCTGCATTGCTTATATATATACTAACTAAGAAAGCGAGACAGGAAGTCACCGTTGCCCTTACCGGAGATGGGGCGGATGAACTTTTCAGCGGGTATCATAAACATGAAGCTGAATACCGGTTGCGGAATAAAGGCATGGCCGAATTTGCCGTACTTGGAGGAAAGGCCATTTGGTCGGTACTTCCTAAATCAAGGCATAGCAAGTTAGGGAACCGGATCCGTCAGCTCCATAAATTCAGTAAAGGAATGGAACTGTCAGAAGCAGAGCGATACTGGAGATGGGCCGGATTTACAGAAGATCAGGAAGTAGAACAACTGTTGAACATTAAACCTGATCCGAAGGCATTTATAGAGCGAAAAGACAGTTTGCTATCTCCTCTTGGTGATGGATTTACCAGTGTTCTGAAAGCCGACTTCGGACTCGTTTTACAAAACGACATGCTTGTTAAAACGGATATGATGAGTATGGCTAATAGTATGGAATTAAGGAATCCTTTTCTTGATTACCGGCTTGTTGATTATGTCTTTTCGTTACCTGAAAATTTCAAGATAAACCGAAAAAGCAGGAAGCGTATCCTTCGTGATGCCTATGCAGACATACTCCCTGCTTCGGTATTAACAAGGCCTAAAAAAGGGTTTGAAGTTCCTTTACTTCAGTGGTTCAGGACAAGTATGAAAAACCTTATTTTTAACGATCTGCTGGAAGATAATTTTATCCGGGAACAAGGTATTTTCAGACCGGAAGAAATAAACAAACTCAAACAAAAACTGTTTTCCTCCGATCCTGAAGATGTGGTAGCCCGAATTTGGGGCCTGGTCGTTTTTCAATATTGGTGGAAGAAAACATGTAAATCCTGATATGCCAAAAGTACTCCGCATTATCAATCGCTTTAACCTGGGAGGGCCTACCTATAACGTAGCATATCTGAGCCGCTATATGGCTCCCGAATTTGAAACATTGCTGGTAGGAGGGTCAAAAGACGAAACGGAGGATAGTTCACAACATATTCTGGATGAACTGGGGCTACACCCTGTTCTGGTTCCTGAAATGAAACGTGAAATCAATTTATTCGAAGATCGAAAAGCATATCTTAAAATAAAAAAACTGATCCAGGAATTCCAACCTGATATTGTTCATACTCACGCTTCAAAAGCTGGCACTCTGGGTCGTTTAGCTGCCAGTGCTTGTAAGGTGCCCGTTATTATTCACACCTTTCATGGTCATGTATTTCATTCCTATTTCGGGAAAGCTAAAACTACGCTCTTTAAAAATATAGAGCGCTACCTGGCATATAAAAGCACCTGTATAATTGCCATCAGTGAAAAACAAAAGACTGAATTAACTGTCGAGCACCATATTTGTCCCCCGGAAAAGATAGAAGTAATACCACTTGGCTTTGATCTTCAGCGATTCAGGGATGGTAGAGTAGAAAAAAGGACTGATTTTCGTAAAACATGGGGAATACATGAAGATGAGCTGGTTATCATGATTATTGGGAGGCTGGTTCCGGTAAAAAATCACAGGTTTTTTCTGGAGGCAATCAGCCATGTCAAAACCAAAAGCTCAAAAAAAGTGAGAGGAGTTATTGTTGGTGATGGGGAAGAAAGAATGAATATGGAGAGAATGGCTTCTGAAATGGGCCTCAATTTCAGAAACACCCCTGTTAATCAAGGCGAAGATCTTTTATTTACTTCCTGGATACATGAGATTGACTGGGCCTGTGCAGGCGCCGATATTATTCTCCTTACTTCCTTCAATGAAGGCACACCGGTAAGTTTAATAGAGGCACAAGCAGCAGGCAAAGCTATTTTGAGTACGCGTACCGGAGGAGTTGAAAATATTGTCAAAGAAAACGTAACAGCTTATCTGGCCAATTTGGAACAGCGGGATGATTTTTTTCATAAGCTGTTAACCCTGATTCAAAATGATAAAATAAGGAATGAAATGGGTGATCATGGGTGGGAAGAGGTTAAACAAAAATTTCACTATACCAGGCTGGTTGAGGACATGAAAAAGCTCTACCGAAGGTTACTCGAAGAAGAAGATCATCGATTACGATAATTTTTATACCTTTGTTGCTTCATCTTCAAGTCCTAACAAGGGTTTATGCAGAAACTATTCATCCTCCTTCTTATTGTTTTTACATTCTCTAGTTGTCGCCTGCTAAGGCCTGACATCATGTTAAAAACGCCCAGAAATTATGTTTATTCACCCATTCAGGATTCTAGCTCTCTTAAGGAATCCAAACTAAGTGCTAATGACATTATTGAGTTCCGATTGTTTTCCAATGATGGATTTAAGCTGATTGACCTTACAAATATCAGTGGGTCTCCCAACATTGTGCAATCCGGTGCAGGAGTATTGCAATATCTAATCGAGAATGACGGCACCTCCAAATTACCTGTTTTGGGATCGGTAAAACTCGAGGGGTATTCAATTCGTGATGCAGAAAATATGTTAGAGGAGAAGTATTCGAAATACTACGTAAAACCATTTGTATTGGTAAAAGTGACTAACAAAAGGGTTATTTTATTCCCTGGGTCAGGTGGTACAGCAAGGGTGGTTCCTTTAGCAAATAATCACACAACATTAATAGAAGTTTTGGCTATAGGAGGAGGCATACCAGAGTATGCAAAAGCGTATAAGATCAAAATAATACGAGGAGACCCCAAAAAACCATTAGTATATCTTGTCGATCTTTCTACTATTCAAGGTGTAGCGCAGGCAAATATGGTTATGCAAGCAAATGATATTGTCTATGTTGAACCTCGCTTTCGCTTAACAAATGAGGTTTTAAAAGAAATTTCGCCGGCACTTAGTTTGCTTAGCAGTGCATTATTGGTATATACTGTTTATTTAGAGACCAGGCCATAATAAGCCCCCTTCATGCTTCAGGAAGACCTTTCTTCTGCATCCTCCACTAGCTTCGACAGCTATAAGGAGAGACTTACGAATTTCAGTAATGAATTCGAGCCTGGACTATTTATTTCCATGGCAGGTAAATCCATTTTGTGGGTTCTCATCTTTTTTGCCGTCTCTCTTTTTTCTGCTTTCCTCTACCTTCGCTATACCCCTCAGGTATTTGAATCCAGTACCGTTATCCAGATCAATAGCAGTAACAATGCCAATAAGGTTCTGGATGTAAAAGGATTCGGTGATGTTGAGTCGCCTGATGCACTTGCCGGAGATATTGAGTTACTTCGCTCGAATGTATTTTTGAAAAGGGCTCTTTCAACCTTACCCCTTGCTGTAAGCTATTTTGAAGAAGGTACGTTCCGTACCAATGAACACTATAAAGAATCTCCTTATGTTGTTGAATCAAAACTCAAAAGCGGGGATATCAGAGGTTTGCGGATTAATATTACCAGAAAAAACACATTAAATGGGGAAATAAGTTTTAGTCTCGGAGGCAAAACGTATACCCGCACTTTTAAAGACGGAGAATGGATCACAGATCTTCCCCAGGCCGATTTGAAAATACTTATCCTCGACAAGAGCTGGAACATTGGCAATGCCGGCAAGAAAAAAAGATTTTATTTCGTCATAAATGATCTGGATGCACTGGCTGCATCGTATCATTCCAGATTAAGCATCAATGTAATGAATGATGCTGCAAAGACTGTCAAGATCCTTTTCAGGGACAATAATCCACAAAAAACGACTGATATTGTTTCTGCACTTGTTTCTGAATTCATCTCCTATGATGTAGAGCGACGAAGCGAGAGTGCTAAAAATGTGCTCGAATTTATTGATAGTCAACTGGAATCTGTCTTCAACAGGTTGAAAAATTCGGAAACAACCCTGGAGGTTTTCAAACGAGAAAACAAAATCAGTAGTAATGCACAGGACATTATGGGTGTTAAATTTACACGTATAAGTGCCCTGGAAGATGAGATTCTGAGAGCAGAAATGGAGAGTGGTGTACTGGATGCGATTGACAAAAAAGTAAGAAGTGAAACCAAGCCGGATATTGCATCTTTGCTATCCATGCTCTCTGGTTCTGAAAATTTATCCAGTTTAAACAATCAGATTTCCACTTTATATAAAATAATCACAGAGCGGGAAGAAGCATTATTTACCAATAAACTGGAGAATCCCGCAATCAAATCATATGACTATAGGATTGATGTACAACGTAAAATGCTCCTCGAAGGGATTGATGTTATTAAAAATAAGCTTCAGGCAAGAACGGAACATCTGAAAGATCTTTCCAAAGAATATGAAAATAAGCTGGCTAATGATCCTGGAGCGGAAGTAGAGTTTTCAAGACTTCAACATTTGTATGAAATCAATGAAAAATTCTACACCTTGCTTCTTGAGAAAAAGACAGAATACCAGATTTCGAAAGCAGGTTTTATCTCCCAGCATCTGGTTCTTGAAAAACCAACAGTACCATCTATCCCAGTATTTCCTAGCCCTAACACGACTTTCTCTATTGCTATATTTACCAGCGTATTGCTAAGTTTGGTCCTGATATTGCTACGATATCTGTTGCATAACAAAATCAGTTCACTTAATGAAATAACGCGTCATACCAATGCCGGTGTCTCATTGTTAGGTATTATCCCTAAATACAACAAGGATATTCCAATCTCCCAGCTCCTGGTTGATAAAAACCCGAAATCATTGATTGCAGAAGCATTTCGTTCTATCCGGTCTAACATGCATTTCATTGCTGAGGAAAGCGGACCCAAAGTAATGACTGTTACATCTACCATATCGGGTGAAGGAAAGACTTTTGTTGCACTGAACCTTGCGGGTATTATAGCTTACTCCGGCAAAAAGGTAATTGTATTAGACCTTGACATGAGGAAACCAAAGATTCACTTGGGCTTGGAAGTGTCAAATATTAAAGGGATGAGTACCATTCTTATTGGCAGGGATGAAGTGGATGAATGTATTCACCATAGTCAGCTTGAAAATATGGATTTCATCACATCCGGACCGATTCCACCCAATCCTTCGGAGCTCATGCTTTCACAAAAAATGTATGAAATAATCGATTACTTAAAAACAAAATATGACATGATTATCATCGACAACCCTCCTGTAGGGCTTGTTACAGATGGTATTGACATGATGCGCAGGGCCGATTACCCAATTTATATTTTCAGAGCGGATTATTCAAAACGTGCCTTCATACAAAATGTCGACCGGCTTCGGAATGAAAGTAATATTAGTCGCCTTGCTGTTATCCTGAATGGCGTTGATATTGAACGACGCGGATATGGCTACAATTACGGATATGGATATGGGTATGGGTATGGATATGGAAGTAATTATGGATATTATGATGAAACCAGACCTGATCCGAGAAGAAAAAAAAGACCTTTTAAATAAAGCCTGTCATGGAAATTACGCAAACTGATCTGGAAGGCCTACTGATTATAAAGCCTAGAATATTTACCGATGAACGGGGCTATTTTTTTGAATCCTGGAACAAAGAAACCTTCTCAAAAGCTGGAATCCCGACCGACTTCATACAAGACAACCAAAGTATGTCAAAGCAGGGTGTTTTAAGGGGCCTTCATTTTCAAGCTCCGCCTCACGCCCAGGCAAAGCTTGTTCGGGTAATAAGAGGGGCTGTGTTGGATGTGGCGGTGGATATCCGCAAAAAGTCACCGACCTATGGCAAACATGTAGCCATCGAACTTAGTGAAGAAAATCAACTTTTTTTCTATATCCCGGAGGGCTTTGCTCATGGATTTCTGACTCTTGAACCTGACACTATTTTCAGTTACAAATGTTCCCGTCTTTATAACAAAAACAGTGAAGATTGCCTTCTCTGGAACGAC
>Ga0206962_1071_pt2 | contig 35996 bp, 37 predicted proteins | sample Alteio_BWOrgHeat_27_FD_153241 | JGI IMG/M metagenome (GOLD analysis project Ga0206962, IMG submission 153241) | Enriched cells from forest soil in Barre Woods Harvard Forest LTER site, Petersham, Massachusetts, United States -... | ecosystem: Environmental > Terrestrial > Soil > Temperate forest >...
CGATCATTCAGGATTTCAAGCAATTCCCCATTAGTAAAGCAGATTTGATCAACGTCAAAGTCAAGTAATTGCTCTTCAATTAGGTGACGTAATTCCTTTTCCAGATTCGACTTATTGTTCCTCATTACCTTGTCAAGGGCTTCCGTATATATCTGAGCCGGGGTGAACCACATCCGAGAATTGCATTGGGTGCTGAATTTCCTTTCTTTCAGGTAGAAAAGAAACTGGGGTATTTCAGCAATGAGTTCACCAAGCAGATTAATGTTTTCACTTAATAAAACTGGCACTTTTCTGATCCAATACCTGATCTCTTCAGAGTCCACTTTAATAAAAGTCTCTTCGTTATTGGAGCATAAAATGAATTTGCCGAAAAAATCACCTTCAGACTTGTCCACTCCTTTTGCCTCAACCTTATAGGACTTAGAAGTACTCAGATTCTTTATTTTCTCACTGTCTTCCATCCGGTCAAGAAGCACTTCATCCACCCCGATAATCAATTTTGTCGCCCAATCTGAATTAAACTGACTCCGAAAGTCCTCATTTGTGTTAATGGTCATATTCCCCCCGTATACAGCCCGTAGGTAGTTCAAATACGTTGTCTTCCCCGTATTTCTCTCAGAGCTTACAAGACAAAGGACAGGAAGCATTTGTAAGGGCTTCTCCAGCAACAACTTCAAATAATCCATACCTAACTCAAACTGGTCGCCAAAAATGTGATTCATAAACTCTATTGTTTTCTGACAATCCCCTGATACTGGCTTGTGCTCAAATGGCTCATATTTGTTATAGGAAGAGCCCACCTCTTGCTTGTAATCTAAATGACTCGGGATCGTGCAAAATGAATCATATTTCGGAACCTTAGCCAAATAGTCCTGCGATTCATCCTGGCGGATGGTTGAGGCTTTCCAAATAACCAGCCTTGAAATGAAATCTCTGGAGGCCAAAGGGTGCTTGATTTTTTTATAATAGGTTGTTCCCACACGTATGTATGGGATTTTCTGTAAATTTGCCATGAAAGGAATTAGGTTTTGAGTAAAGAAAAAGGACTGCGCTAACAGTCCTTTTTTCATTTTCGCTTGTACTTGAAGCCGTTATTCAGGGCTTCCAAAACCTCGCTACGTTTAAAATATATCCGACTGTTTATCCGATGATATGGGAGTCGTTTAGTTTTCATCCAGTCGGTAATAGTAACAAGAGAGACGGAGAAGAGTTTTGCTACATCTTTCCGGCGAAGCAGAATTTCGTCGTCTTTCTTTGTTGGCGGTACTTTCGAGAGCGCGTCAGAAACACTTTCACTAATCAGCACCCTGAGTTCTTCTACTTTTAGGGTAAGGGCGAGTTGATTTTCCATTGACAAGGTTATTGGTTAAACTTTGTCAAAGATGAGCTATGTTTTCCGCTGTAGGGGGTGCTGTAGGGGTACAAAGATTAAGTGAGGTTAAACTTCTTTACATATCTCTGGCAAATTAAAACTCCTAAGGATTCCATTAACTTTATTTATATTCTGCTTAGTTCTGGTGATATTGCTTTTTTGAACATTTTTCATTGAGTTTTTATATGTAAGGAGAGTTCTTATGCTTGCGTTGGACTTACCAAGAACGTAAGAGTATATTTTTGACTTTTCCACTCCTGAGAGCTTGTCAATCTTCTCTGGGCCAAGTTCAATAAGACATTCAAGCAACAACAAGGCTGGTTTCAAATCTAACGCCCCCTTTGCTCTATCTGATGCCCCACTTCCCTCAAGAGATATTGCGAATTCATAAAGTTCAATTTGTTCTTTGGTAAAAGCAATAATTAGATCAATCGCTCGAATTCCAATGCTCAATACATCAATTCCCTTTACTCTCGCACCTTGTTTTAAACCTGCCTTCATCAATATCATTTTTCGCAATTCCATCTTGCAAAAATTAAGTTTATCCAACTCGCTAGCACAATCACTCAATCCCTTCCGGAATTGTTTATCATACGATAAGTAAAAATCAGAATTTAGTGCTTTATGAAGCATGTCGCTCTCCGCAGCACGCTTAGGGATAAAGACACCATGATTGCCAGATTCGTGCATTACTAAAACATGTTCTTCTTCCATTAGCTTTTTTTTAATGTTTCTATAGTTAAATTAAGAGTTGCAAATTAAACGGCCTCCTTTAGATCATTTTGTTTAGGTTTATGCCAGATTGATTTCATTTCAGCACCTTTAACTTTATCCGTAATCTTTATATATTTTTTAAATGTCTTATAGTCCTTATGACCAGTGATACTCATTACAATCTCCGGCCTCATTCTTTTTTCCAGAGATAGCGTCACAAAAGTTCTCCGGGCCACATGTGTAGAAAGGAATTTATATTTAGGTTTTGTTGAGGAAAGCTCTTCGGCCCCCCGGAATTTGGTTAAGGTTACAGAATCATCAATAGAGCAATATTCTCCAAGCTTCTTCAAGTAGTCGTTCGATTTCTGATTGGAAATAACAGGGAAGGAATAGTCATATTTCTCGAGAATCTCTAAAGCGTAATCATTAAGAGGAATTCTGATTGATTCCGTTGTCTTTTCTGACACCAGATGAATTTCATCCTTTTTAATCGTGCTTTTAGAAACTCTGGCAATATCTGAAAACCGGAGGCCAGTAAAGCAGCCGAAACAAAAAGCATCTCTGACCCTTTCCAAATAAGGAACTTCCTTCAAATCGAAGTCCAGTAAATGAAGCAGTTCCTTTTCGGTGAGATAGATTATATCAGCGTCCCGCTCCTTTACCTTAAACTTCAGAAAAGCAAGGTTGGTGTTATACCCTCGTTCGGTTGCCCAGTTTAGGAAAGTCTTTAAAGCCTTAATGTACTTAGAGAATGAGTTATCGACGATTTTCAAGTCCTGAAGGCAGTATGATTGAAAGTATTCCATGAATTTGGAATCAATCTTCTCGAAAACGACCGTGTATTTTCTTTTTTTCTGAAAGCTTTTCAGGTGGTTAATGGTCGTCTGATACTTTTGTAAGGTGGGATTGGATTTGGTGGTCTTTTGCAGTTCCTTGAATTCATCAAAAAAGCCGAAGAAATCTTTCGGGGCATTGCTTCCGGGGTTTATCTGCCTGTCCAGCCTTTCTTTGATGTATTCGTTTGTAAGAACATGATTATTCGTTACTCCATTCCGGTATATCCTCCTTACTTCTTCCTCTATCCGGTCAAGGAGATTATTAAGCTCAAGTGCCCCGGTCATTGATTTCTTAGCCCTTTGAGCCTCTGAATTCCAGTCCTTAGGGGTTATGCTTTCCCCGGTGGAATATTTCAACCTAGTCCCGTTATAGCTAAAGAACAGGTAAATCAGGCTTTCTCCTTTCGATTTACTGTCCTTAAGATAGAAGTTCGATTTTGCCATGGGAACACAATTTCTAAGCTTTAATTGAATTTTTTAAGTTGCTCCTTTAATTCATTTAATGTGGTTTCCTGAAATTTCAATTCAGAGATCGGTTTATCTGCTAATGTTGTTTCGGCAAAAGCTGCAAAGAATTTACCTTGCAAATGCTTTATGCCAAATACTGTTGCTTGTTTCCCTTTCGGGACTCGGAAGAAACAATACTTCCCATCTTTATTCTCTGCCTTCATTACTCCGTTAATATCTTTAAATATTAGTTTCAGTTGGGTGTCGGCATTATAAGGTGTTTCAACGATAAAATTGACAGTGTCCTTTGTGTTTAGAAACCGATCACAATTAATCCATCCTAATTTAGTAACACTAAATACATAAAACTCAAGTTCAGCATCGTTCATGTTTTTGATGGGGCTTTTTTCAAAACGAGCATACTTTTTATCAAATGATTTCATGTACTCTTCGTGGTTGCGGTATATAGGAACTACGACTCCGCCCATAATATCCATGCTGCCTTTAAGTTCTATATTATTTCCTTGTTTGTCTTTGCAGGGTACGAATTCGGGTAGGGTATTTACAAATTGAAGAATTTCGTTGCCGGCTTCTTGCGATATTTTTGAATACTTATAGTCAATGGATGGTTTTGTAATTTTCCCATTTTTATCAAGCGTAAAAAGTATGTATGCATATTTACGGGTATCATCTAGTTCGTGAATCGTAGCATTTGAAAATTTGTACTTGTTCAAGAATAAATCCAAGTTGTTCCAATAATAACCAGTATCAACATAATCCTTTGCTCGGTAATAAAAATTCGGATTATAGGTAGCATTAGGCCATACGTAGCCCCAGCCGAATAATGTAAATACTTTCTTCACTAAACTTACAGTGTCAATCTTCCAGTCTGAAACAACTTCATTGGTTGATGCTTTATTTGCATAGAATAAGTCCATTTTTATTGGCTCTCCTTTTTGTGCTTTACCTCTAGGAAAATGAACAATAATCTGCTTATCCTTTCCGATTTGGAGTTTTTTTCCATTGGAAAAAGCTTCTATATGCACCATTCCTGCTGTTTCTAGCACTTTTCCATCCGAAACAGTAAGAAGTCCACCCAAAACCATGTCGGATTTATTATAAACTTCAATTAGATCAATTTTCACTTTGCCATCGACCGCTTGTCCATTTTCAAATTGAAAAATTCCCTTCTCGATAAATAACCTTGTACCTAGACTTCCGAACAATGTCGTGTCGGAATTGGGTGATACTAAATATTCATTACCTGGGTAAGTGTATTTTTCCGAAGCCTTACTTCCAATACTATCTTTATCGGTGTCATTTGCCCCTTTGTGAGCAGTATCGGAACCACAAGCCACCAATAATGCCATTACTAGGACTACAAGAAGCGATACGGAAATTTTAAGCTTAACGTGCTTTTCACTTTTTTGAGGGGTTGTCATAAATTGGATTTGAATGACAAAGATAGACAAAGATGGAAATAGGGGACAGTTTGGGGGACAGTATTTGGTTAATACCTCTATTTTTTACTTTGTGTTAGTTCTCTCATAAATCCCATAAACATTAATGTTTATAGGAGATTTAAGGAAGTAGGGGTAAGTAAGGGGAAGAATTAAGAAGCCCCGCCGGAGCCACCAAGCCTGCTGTAGAGCAGGCTTTTTGTTTCCTAAACTTTTGATGTGGGTTCCCTGCCTGCCGTTGCACTGGCCTTCGCGATGGCACGCAGGGAGTGAGAGCGGAGAGCGACCACTTTTGACTCTGTTTTTCTTTTTAACCGCTGTTTCACTCTCTTTCTTTGCTCAACACTATGATTTTATGGTGTGGGTGATGAAAAGAACAGTAAACAATCACACGTCAGGCCAAGCTAAAAACAAAAACCCGGCCTTTACAAGCTGTGCATTGGTGAACGAGCATCTCTATGGTCCCCTTAAAGTTTCTTAATTCATGATCAATCCAATCCCTTTTTTCGGGAGTTGTCCCGATTTCTGTTGATGGCAGGATTAAATCCATCAATCTATGTAATGTAGATAAAGTTGTAGGAACATCCCAATAATTGTGTTGATGGTTTTCAAGTTCGTTGACTCTTGGCCTTGCACCATCTTCATAAAGGCTAATCTCCTTACTGGGGTTGCAATTTTTGTATACGTTGATTTCTGTACGGATGTCACTGATATTTTGAGGTAAAATAATCTGTAGTTTAAAATCAATTCCTTGTTCGACTCTCTTTTTAGCGAGAGGCTGAACGAAACTTTCGAAATACCCCAGAGCGAGGGCGGCAGATGGGATTGGCTTCAAATTATAGCTAGATCGGGTCGAGTTAAAGGCCTCAACTATCTTATCAATTGCCCCTTCTAGGCTCCCCACCACGCTCCTTTCAAAATACGACACCGTCACGCCGTTGTAATCAGTAGGCAATTTACTACCCTTCTCCACCAGTAAGAATGCTCTTGTCAACCCCAAACTACCCAAGAACATTCCCATTTCAAACATAACATTATCTCTAGGCACAGGGCTTTGCTTTCCTCTTGATTTCACAATGTCATCTTTGGTGGCTACTAAAATACCATAATCGTATTTTCTAGAGGCTTTTACAAGAGAGTCGAGAGCGTTTTTATTTAATGAGAAAACACCACTTTCATTCCACACCTCCGAATCGATCCAAGACCCACATTCAGTTTCGATGTTTTGCTTTAATTGGGTGGCAATAGTAAGTCCTTCAGAGGAAGAGCCGATAAATAGTTTTCTTTTCATTTTCCTATTTGTTTAAAATCGTTAAACACTTGTTCTTCCCCAAGAAACTTCAATGTGTGAAATATTTTTTCATGACAATTTTTATATTTTGTCCCAGATCCACAGAAACATGGGTCATTCCTCCCGCATGTAGTCTTCAAATTCTTGAAAGCATAACAAAAGTATTGCGCCCATAAATCTTTGTCCCCGGTTTTCAATAGTTCTTCATAAAACTGGCTATAACCAGCCTTAGGATTATGCGCATATTCTCCGTTTTTGTACTTCCCGGTGAGTTTACGGTGAATGAAATTTGCAAAATATGGAATGGCGTGCTTCTCAATAAATAAAAGAATAGAAATGCCATTCTTGCATGCCAATACCTCTGCTGGCGTAACAGTTATACAACAACTCCAATCTCTCGGATATTTGTGCCAGGCAGGGTCGTTTGGTATTCTCTCGCCAATCTCAAACAATATTGGAAATCTATATGGAAATCCGTTTGATCGATGAATCTCTATCAGAAAATTGTCTACTATTTCACCATTGTCATTAGGTATATCTATAACCCCGGTTAAAAACGTGTCACCTAGATCGTCTTCAGTAACTTTAAGCAGGGAATACTTTGCGATTACATCGCCTAACTGGCTTTGAAAGAGTGAACGATTATCTTGTCTCACAGTATGGTTTTGATATTCCAATGGTCTTCGCGAGCAGAGCTGCGGAGGTCGTTTTCTCCTCCTCATCTTTTCCTTCTGGAAAATATGTTTTTCCAAAATGTTTTTGCCATAGTTTACTTGCGTCAAGTTGATTTTTTTTCTCGTCAACTGCTTGCTTTGAATCAGCAATAAAAGAAGCTAGATTATCAAGAAAATTAGTTTTTTGATTTTCATCAAAATCAGAGAACAAATCATCCTTTGGCGTTGTTGGCATTACGCATTTGAACCCCTTCTTCAATTCATTTGATATAGCGATCAGGGTATATTTGAGGGCCACATCGTCCCGGAGATTTTTCTGAAGGTGCCTCATGGAAAATATTGTCATGGACAATCCACTCGGCATTTTTTCCTTTTTAAAATCACACCATGCTTTCAAATAGCGTGAAATTCGTATCAATTGCCCCTCAGAATCTTTCACCCGGTTAAATTCCTCAATAAATTCTTTGGGGTCATCTAACCGAAAGCCAACGTCTTTAACAGCCAGTTTAGGATGTAGGTCCTTGTCCTTGTCAAAAATGAATACCGGCAGGTCAATATTATATCCAGCTTTGTAATCAACCATAATACATTTCTTTCTATGGGATGGTGTTGCATCCGTAACACCGTCAACTGCCTCTTTTACCCAACTTTGAAGGGTTGTAGCTGCTACATCGTCAGGATTTTCCTTAAAATATACGCCATCGTCAAGGTCACAAGTGTCCTCTTTTGTCCTGATCATGTTTTTAGTTTTACTTGATCCTTGGATATAAAATGTTGGCTTGTATTTCGGATGGTTCTCCTTGAAGAACTTCCTTATCTTTTCCCTGAGGCTGTCTTTAGACCCTTTCATTAGGTCTTTTTTAGCTTTTGGAATTTGAAGCTCCTCGTTGAACTTCTGGAATAAATTGTCACAGTTTGCCATAAATCATAAAGTAAAGTGCGTTGTTAGTTATTTTCCATTTCGTAAACGTTGAACTATGCTTCATCCTCCCCAGATTGTTTGAACCCAATTGGGGTTCTGCCAGCGAGATCTTCCTGATGGCTCAAATCGTTTGTCACCTGGTTGTTCGTAGAGTTTCGTTCAGCTAACTGCAGTAACCGTTTCTGATTTTCAACAATACTGTTTTGAGCATCTATGATAAGGCGTTGGTTGCCGATAATAAATGCCGCTGCAATAAGAATGATTGCAAGGAGAATCAATATTTTGTAATTTAGTTTCATAGTTTACTTTTTTAGGATTACGTTTCTAATTGTTTAATTTATTTCTTCTTTGATTACTTTTTCGGGGAGTTACTATTCCCTATCGCTCCACCAATTGCAGCACCTATTATTGTTCCCGCTGGACCAAATATTGAACCGGCCGCCCCACCGATAACAGCTCCACTTACTGTATTATTGGACCTTATTTTCTTTTTCTTGGCGGCGCTATAGGGAGCCCTTGACTTATTATTCCAGGCTCTAGCAGTTTTTGTATGCATAGTCCCTTTTTCCAAATTACATTTTATGCAGCCTGGATATAGATTATTCAAATGGTCACTACCCCCTTTAGCTTTTGAAACGCTATGCTCAACATGCCAGGCTCCTCTGGCACCATGAACACCGTAATTGGTAAAAGCTAATTTCTTATGGCAAATATGACAATGACCATCAGTCTTGTCATAAATTTTATTCAGTTTGTCATCGTCATACATTGGTTCTGTTTTTATACCCCTGCATTAAATTGCAGGGGGCGGTTTTCGATTCAGCGAACATTATTTTAGCTTGCATTACCTTATTTAATTGAGGGTGTATCTTTTCCATGGTATCCTTCTGAAATCGATACTCGCTAGAAATTTTACGATATCTGGCCTCCCATGGTATGCGGGGACGCCACGACTGTTTTGCGCCATAAGGATAAGAGGCATTCCCGGAAAGTATCGAGAAAATCCTTCCTGAGTTTTTTCACGCTCCGTAGAGTAATCTAATACGCTAGGCTTAACTATAACCACAGCGAAGGTTTGACCTTGCTCTTTTATAACTGCTCCTTCAAATTGCATAATCTGGTTTTCCTTTCTTTTAGCCTCTGGGAGGAAAATTGTCGTTACCGTAAGAATTTTTCTCTCTGATTTTGCCATCGGTTCCGTGTATGACAAGCTCAGATTGTTGGTTTTGGGCAATACCCTTCCCAATTTTGATTGCTTCCGCTTGGGTATTAACAACTGCCGTTGCCTTCGCCCTTTACGGCCCAATTATTGCCGGAGGGTACTATGTGTTGATTTTTTCCCATTTTGTTGTGCTTTATGGGTCAATAGAATGCTCTGATGATCACGGATTAGAGCTGAGTCCCGGCAATTGGGTGGATGTTTTATTGTGCCAGGCAGTACTCAATTTTGAAATTAAATTTCTTTAATTCCAAAACATGTGTATTTTTGCGCTGTTATCAAATAACACAAAAGGAGACAGAAGGGGGTTAAACCCTCACAAGACAGTTGCAAACCTTGTTTGTACCCTTTATTCTTGAGGTCAGATGCTCGTAACATCTGACCTCTTTTTATTCGTAAGATTTACTGATTAGATTTTTCATCTCCGTTCTTTTTTTACTGTTAAAGCCTTATTGCCTTTCCTAGTTCACGCGTTTTTCAATTCAAATCCGTACAAGTAACTAATATCTTTGAAGCCATCAACATTTTCTTTCCAACCATTCTCCTCATGGCTTATATCAATTATTTGACTAGTATTTGTTGAAACAAATTTTTCAGCAACAGCCTCAAGCACTTCAATTTCGTGAGTTGTAAAATACTCCGGCTTAAATGGCCTGTCATCTCGCGGGATAAAATGCTCCCCCATAGCTCCATTAGGGAATTCGGTATAGAAAATGTCGATAAAATCTTTCTTCGCTGCATATTCGAAAAGTGCCCCGAAATTTCTAGGTACAGGGCCCATCTGAATAGCCATATACCGGGCTCCACTGATCGAATAGCAGGTCTTTTTGAAGTTTAAAAAATCTGCATAGAACAATAATTTATTCAACTTTGTTTTAAATGGTTTCAATTTCCATGTAAAAAACACAACCATCTCAATGAACTTATCCAATTGTGGCACTTTAAATCCAGTGTAAATATCCGGAAGCTTTTCACCCATCATATACTCTTCTAAGTTAAAACCGAAGAACGGATCCTTAGATTCGTCGAGAGATTCTATTTTATTAAGCCTCTTCTCTAATTCGGCACCTTCATACACCCCGCTTAATTTAAGCAGTTTGGCAAACTCTTTAGGGTCTTGAGCCAGTTGAATCAATCTTCCATTTGACTCACTCGGGATCTCCCCATTTTCATAATTTCTGTAAACATTAACCCCGAACCCTAACACCTCAGCCATTTTTATGGCTGGCAAGCCATACTTCTCTCGCATTGCTACCACTTCATCTGGGAAAGGCAGACGATGTTTTGATCGGTATTGATTGTATAACTGATTCAGATTTACCTCGTCAAGCTCAGTGGTTGTAAATTGCTCACCACTATCTTCACATAAATAAAAATGATACAAGACTTCGAATTCCGTTTTTCGGAATGTCATTGTCCGGCGCTCCTTCGTGAGGATCATTGCCTTACCTGTAATTGGACTTTTCATTTTTCAAATGTTTTTAAAGGATAGTGAATCGGTTGCTCAGCTATATGAAAAGAAATACAAATTACCTTATCGCTGTTCGCTCCTAAAGTGATTTTTATATAAATCTCTTCACCTTTAAATTTCTTCCCAAAGACCCACATATCTGCCCCATTATACAGCTCCTCCTTAATAGGTCCTTTACAATAATCCTTACTTTCAATACCATCTAGTACTTTGTCCCTATCCACTGGCCGCATTTCTAGATCAGCCAAGCACTGTGCATTTTTCCCTCGATCATCCCGGTAAAAAATACCCCAGATTCCCTTCTTTATTTTAAAATCCTGTAGGAACCGCTCGACCTGATCTTTTTTAGCATCCATGACTTCACATTACAAAGGAAAACACTTTTTACCACATAAACAACTTTAAAGTTGAATAAATGTTCGATTTGATTAGTTTTTCAACCTTTCTAGTTGGAAGAAGGCTGAGTGGAGGAAGCGAATAATAACTTAACACGTTTAACTCAATTGCCCAGCTATTCTATTAAATACCGTACGATTTCATTAAATTATTAGCTATTATTGACTAAATCTGGGCAAATCTAGGAATTCTAAATTTAACAAGCAATAAATTCGATATAATTATTTTCCACCTATTATGCTGCTTGCTACTTTTAGAATTATCCGTACCTTTAGACAAACAAACAAACATGATGGAAACGCTAGGCCAGACCCTCAAAGCCACTAGGGGTAAAGTGTCCCTAACGCTTAGAGAAGTTGAGGACTCAACAGGAATTTCAAACGCCTATTTGAGTCAACTTGAAAACGATAAAATAAAAAAGCCATCAGCTAATGTGCTTTATAAATTGGCTGATATCTATAAAATTAGCTTGGATGTGCTTTTAGTCGCTGCTGGAATAATTACCAAAAGTGATTCTGAGAAAACACATAATGATGTTAGTGAATTTGAACGTGAAATAGCTTTTTATAAGGATAAATTTTCTCCTGAGGAAGAGCAACAAATAATCTCTTTTATTAAATTTTTACGTTCACAGAACAAGAATGGATCAGCAGCTGCAATCTAAGAAAGACATTGAAAAGATTTCTATTGATATATTAAAAGATTCAAAATCCTACGGTGTTTTCCCGACACCAATTGATAAAATCATCACCTACTCAGAATTAATTGTTGCTGGCGGTATTGACCTTAAAAGCCTCCAGGAAAAACATAAAAGCTTCTTTTTTTCAGATGCCTTTAAATCCGGATTGAGTAAGATCAGAGGGTTCTTAGATCGCAGAGAAAAAATCATTTACGTAGACACAGAGCAAAATATTAATAGGCAAGGTTTCGTGAAGCTACACGAAACAGGTCATAACGTTTTACCATGGCAAAAAAACGTTCTTGAGTTTTTGGATGATGATAGTACACTAGATCCAAAAACAAAAGAGGAGTTCGAAGCCGAAGCAAATTATTTTGCCTCAGGCACTTTATTTCAGCATGATTTATTTTTAGATGAGATAAAGAAATATGAACTTGGGATTCCTGCGACATTTCAATTAGCGAAATATTTTGGAGCCTCCACTCATGCAACTCTGCGCAGGTATGTTGAACAATCTCATAAAAGATGTGCTCTTCTAGTTTTGGAAAAAATATCTCCCAAAGGGCAACCACCCGCTGCGTGCTTTCGGAATTCTTTTCATTCCTCGAAATTTGTTAAGGAGTTTGGCGAGATAACATGGCCCGATCAATTTGGTTTTACGTGGTCCTTCATTCAGGACTACTATTTCAACAAAAGAGTAAAGATGGATGGGGTTGTTTCGTTGGAGACTAGCAATGGTCGAAAAGAATTTCATTATCACTTCTTCAATAATACTTTCAATGCTTTCGTGTTGTTCTTTCCAAAAGGGGAAAATAAAAAGACACGAACCAAGATCATTCTTAAGACATCTCTTGAGTAATCGTCTTTCAATCTTCACTTGCTTCAGAAAGACCGTGATTTAGCAATCCCGTTTTCTCCCAATCCATTCTGAAGAATGCTTTCATCCACGCCTATTGAACCTTCTTCAATTTTGAATAAGGTCGTTTCCCCTATCCGGTTTTAATCTATACTCGTGTCAGATCGCGCTCCTGGCCTTACCATTGCCATGGTCTGACATATTCCTGCCGGGTGTGCGGTCTTTAATCCCGGAAGACATGGTAAGAATTGAAGGAAATAAGCTGCTTATCGAACTGGAATCAACAGAACCAGTTGAGCTACTGGAAGGCTTTAATAACAGTATTTGTGATTTAGTCCAGATGCTGGCCGAAAGTGACGAAATCTACAACTACGCCCACCTATTTGATGCAATGTACTATCTGATTGAGTTGCAGAAGGGATTGTTGATCGATGGAAGCCAGCTCAACAAACTGTTTGGGTCACCTCTCCCGGAAAAGGCTCCCGATTAACCGTGCTGCCTTCGTTAGCCGGTCATTTTTCCGGTTGCAATTTAAAGTCGAAGAGTTCCTTCACATCTACCTTGAGACTCCGGGCAATCCTGAATATAGTACTCAGGGCTGGATTAGCGACACTACCGTGTATGCTCCTGTATTCTGTACCTTTAGCCTATGACACACAGCAATTTTGAACGTATGCTCGAACTCGCAAGCAGGGAGTTTGATGCAAAAAACGATCCTGCCCAGCTGGATGTAAACGAAAAAGTGATGAAACGACTTCTCCGTCTTCATCCTGCAACCATGTCGGAATTTGATGACGGAAACGGACCGGTAGTCTGGATCCTGGTTATCCCCACCACGCTGGATCTGATGAACAGGTTTATCAACAAAAAAATAACGGAGACAGAAATACTGGATCTAACCCATCCCGGAGGAACGTATGAGGCCATCTATCTCTGCTCGGCAATGGTACTTGAAGAATTCCGTGGCAAAGGAATAGCCAAACGCCTGACTCTTGAAGCCATTGAAAAAATTCGCAAAAAACATCCCATCCAAAGTCTGTTTGTCTGGCCTTTCAGTCAGGCAGGAAACGGCCTGGCAGATACCATTGCAAAAACAGCTAAACTCCCCCTTTTGAAAAGAAAATAATTGGCACGTTCATGCAATAAAGCAGGATTTGCACATGAATAATTTACCTTTGCTCATACACAAGCTCACTGAAATAGACATTACTTCAATTAGAAACCATGTCCTACTGCACCGTTATCGAACACATGCAGGGCGAAAGAAAAGCCCTGCATAAAACTTATCACGATAAGCTATACGGGTTTCCCATTCATGATGACAATGAATTGTTTTGCAGACTTGTTCTGGAAATCAATCAGGCTGGATTGAGCTGGGAGACTATTTTGAAAAAAGAAAGCTCATTCAGAAAGGCTTATCACAATTTCAACATTAAAAAGATTGCTGCCTATACGGCTGCTGACAGAAAACGTCTGCTGGCTGATGCCGGCATTATCCGCAACCGGCTAAAAGTAAATGCTGCCATTGAAAATGCGAAAACAATTCTCGGGCTCCAAAAAGAATATGGCTCGTTTGAAAAATGGCTGGAACATCACCACCCTAAAACAAAGGAAGAATGGGTGAAGGTGTTCAAAAAAACATTCAAGTTTACAGGTGGAGAAATTGTAAACGAATTTTTGATGAGCATCGGTTATCTGCAAGGAGCTCATTCGGCAGACTGCAAAATTCACAAGACTGTGCTGAAGACTAAACCTATGTGGCTAAAGGTGAAAAAGTAACCGCTGAAGAATAGGCATTCCTCTACCGGGATTGTGTTTTCCTTAAAAAGATCATTATTCTCTTCCGCGTAATAGCATTATTCCTTGTAATTGCTATTTTCGTAATTAAGGTTTATTCATAATTTACAACACTCTATTTTTTGTCACATGACTCAAAAAGTACTTCTGACTGTCTTCTTCTTTTTTCTTATTAATAATGCATTCTTTGCCCAGGATACGCTGATAAGCAAAAACGGGGAGAAAATTATAGCGAGCAGCTTCGAAAAAAATATCGTTGCCGGAACCATTTATTACAAGCAAACCGGAATGAACAAGAATACAATGCTATTTATACTTATGAGCGATCTGACAGCTATTCACTATGCAGATGGAACAACGGAGGAAATTCCGGAAGGGGCATACCCTGTTCATGGCAGAGACCGGATTTACAGTCATTTTGTGCTAATTAGCGATGGAAGACATTTCATTTCCAATGGGAAGCAGGTAGATCTGAATTGGATTGCTGATCAACAGCCTGATAACACAGCATTACGCATTGAGACTGAAGAACTTATTAAATCAAAGCATCGCTCGATTCTTGCTTCGGTTACAGGAGGCGTATTCCTCTTCGGGGGACTGCTTTCCGGGTTCGCGAACTATTCCCTTAATGGCTCGGAAGTACCAGCCGTGGTAATGGGAGTAGCAGGGTTTATTTCGATTGGAATTGCAGTGAAGCATCAAAACCAAAGAGACAAACATATTAAACGGATACTGGCTTTATATAATCGTCATTAAACTGCATAGCTATGTATAAGCAGATTGACACCTACGTAAACAAATGCGTCTCCCTTACAAAAGAAGAACTGGAATATTTTCATTCCTTACTACAATACAAAAAGGTAAAAAAGAAATCCTTTCTGTTGCGTGCCGGGGAAAAGTGCGATTTTGAAGCCTATATTATTACAGGTTGCGTTCGTGTTTATTATATAGATGAAAACGGTTTCGAAGTGAATTTACTCTTTGCGGTTGAAGACTGGTGGGTCAGTGATTTAGCCAGCTTCTCTCAGCAACAATCCGCCAGGCTGTTTATAGAAACACTGGAAGACTGTGAATTGCTTTTCATCGATTACAAATCCAAAGAAGCATTGTTTAAAAAAGTGCCTAAGTTCGAGCGACTATTCAGGCTCATGATACAAAAGGCCTATGAGACCATGGTGGACCGTTTGATATCCAACATTTCAAAATCTGCACCCCGACGCTACCAGGAATTTATAAAGAAGTATCCTACCATACCACAGCGTGTACCTCAGCATCTCATAGCTGCTTATTTAGGGGTTTCGCCTGAATTCTTAAGTAAAATAAGAACCCGCCTTTCAAAAGCATAAGTCCTCATTTCTTAATCTGGTTCAATGCTTTTACTTTTTTACACCCATACCTTTGTGGTGTAAATAAGAAATAACCATGGACAGAAAGGGCTTTATAAAAAAAGGATTGCTGGGCACCGGTATGTTTGTAGCCTCGGCATCCGCCATCGGCAATATCCTTAAAAACGATATAGACGAATTAAAAGAACTTGAACCGATCGGATTTAATCATTTACCAAACACAAAATCAAATATCATGGCAAACATCGTATTGCACAAATCAGAGACACGCGGACATGCTAACCACGGCTGGTTAGACAGTCACCACTCGTTTAGCTTTGCTAATTACTACAACCCGGAAAGAATGCACTTTGGCGTATTGCGGGTTTTGAACGATGATCGGGTAGATCCCGGCATGGGCTTTGGCACACACCCGCATAATAACATGGAAATTATATCCATACCGCTTGAAGGGGACCTGGAACATAAAGACAGTATGGGCAACATAGCTGTCATTAAAAAAGGCGACATACAAGTGTTGAGTGCCGGCACGGGCATACAGCATAGTGAGTATAATCGCAATAAAGACAAGCTGACTAAGTTTTTACAGATATGGGTATTCCCCAACAAACAAAATGTAACACCCCGCTATGACCAGGTAACACTGGATATCAAAGACCGTCATAATAAACTGCAACAAATACTATCTCCCAATGCCGATGATGCCGGCGTTTGGATACACCAGGATGCGTGGTTTAGCATGGGCACGTTTGACAAGGATTTTACTACCGACTATGAAATAAAAAAGAAGGGTAACGGAGTTTATGCATTTGTGCTGAAAGGCGACATTAGCATAGACGGCCAAAGTTTGAATGAGCGGGATGGTCTCGGTATTTGGGATACGGATAAGATTAAAATCACTGCCAATAGTCCCGATGCAGAGTTGTTATTAATGGATGTACCCATGGCTGTGTAGGTGCTCTGAACCATTCGTTCAAATCTTAATTATATTTGCTTATACATTCCCGGGCGGCACAAAACGAAAGTTATTCCGCTCTGTGTCAGGCCTGGGAATGTTAATGGCAACACAAGTCAATGGAATTGTTTTAACCTTCGTTCTCAAAATTAAATTGACTAACTAATTCATAACCCTTAAAACGTATCAATTATGAGCAGCTATCCAATCCGCGATCCACAAAAAGACGACTTGTTGACACCTCAAAATTCGGCTTTGATACTTATTGATTATCAGCCCACGCAGGTCAACTCCATCAACTCTATGTCGAGAAAACAACTAGTGACGAATATTGTCATTGTGGCTGAATTAGTAAAAGCATACGGCCTGCCAATTGTACTTTCAACCGTGAATGTAAAAACAGGTGCTAACAAAGAAACGATCACTCCCCTCCTCTCGGTGCTGAAGGGTGTCCCCTCCTATGACAGAACAACAATTAATTCATGGGAAGACAAGGAATTTCAGGAGGCCGTAAAGAATACCGGGAGAAAGAAGCTGATTATGTGTGCGCTCTGGACAGAAGCTTGTCTGGCATTCCCTACACTGGATGCACTAAAAGAGGGTTATGAAGTATATCCTGTGGTGGATGCCGTTGGCGGTACGTCCTTAGTGGCTCACGAAACTGCTTTACGCCGTGTGGAGCAGGCCGGTGCCAAACTTATATCCATTGCTCAGCTGGCCTGTGAATTACAAAGAGACTGGAACAGAAAGGATTCTGCTCCATCCATGGTAAAGGCTTTGACCGATGTAGGAGCATTTCTCTCCTTATAGGTATCCTGTTTTTATTTATTCATTACCGACAAGTAGGCCTTCCAGGGGCCTACTTCGGTTTTGTACTGCTTGGCCATCACCCTTGTTATCTGGTTAATGTGTGAAAGATCATGGGCAACCCAGGTAGCAAGCAATTCCTTTAACGTTACAGGACCAAATGCAGGATGTATTCCAGTTTTAGAGAAGTCGGCATCCGTGAGTTTCTTTGATTTTAAAGTGGTCATGTTTTGTTTTCGCACCTCCTTAAACTCGGTAAGAAGCTGCTGCAATGATTTGCCCTTGCTTTCATTAAATTGTGCAAACCGGTCATAAGGGGCAAACGTTTTATTCCCGCCTGAAAGGATAATATCCAACCGTGGAATCCAATCTGTTTTCTCTCCATGAATTAAATGCCCTATAACATCATAAGGGCTCCATGTTTCAGGGCCTTCATTATGCATAATCCAGTCGCCGGATAAACCGCCCAGCAGTTGCTCTATAACTATTGGAGTGCGTTCCAGCACTTCCATTGCTTCGTTTAGTTTAAAAACCATGTCCTTGCGTATTTATATTTAATTTAAGAGCTAATTTAGCAATTAAGATAATAATTATCCAAGGGTAACATGAAACTGACCATCAAATCTGCTTTACCCGATCCTTCTATTTCACATTTTGTTCACAGCTTTTGGATGCTGGAAAACAAAAGCGGGAAAGATATTCCATCCACCCTGCTGCCCAATGGGATGGTTGATGTGACGCTTATTAAAATAAAGTCAGCAAATTGGGAACTGGTAGTGAGAGGCATTGACACGGTGCCCAGCGAGGTAATTATTACGGCAGACACCAATATATTTTCCATAGGCTTTAAATTACTGGCCGTTGAATACTTGTTTGGGGATTCGATTAAAGATGTACTGAACAAAGGAAAAGCTATCTCCAACGATTTCTGGCAATTTGAAGACAAAGACATGAAGAGTCTGGAGGTTTTTTGTCGCAAAGCAACACAAAAGATAAAAAGCATTTCACCGGAAAACATAGACAGCCGGAAGAAGAATTTATTTGATCTTATTTATTCTTCTCATGGCTCGATGACGGTAAAAGAGCTTTCCGAAAAAGTGCATTGGAGCAGCCGTCAGATCAACCGCTATTTCAATCAACAATTTGGGCTTTCACTCAAAACATATTGCACGATTCTTCGTTTCGGTACTTCATTCAAACACATCAGCGAAGGCCGGCTTTTTCCGGAACAAAATTTCACGGACCAAAATCATTTTATCAAAGAAATTAAGAAATATGCCGGTGTTACACCTAAAGAGCTGAGCAAAAACAAAGATGATCGTTTCCTCGACATCACAGCAATCAAAAGCTTGCCTTCTTAAAAACGGCTGATTTCTACTATTCCCTTTCCTGCCTCCTCCCCATCTTTGTATCCTCATCAAGCAAAGCATAATCATGTTACTGAACAATAAAAAGATAGCCATCGTTGGCGGGGGACCCGGGGGATTAACCCTAGCACGACTTTTACAACTGAACGGAGCAACCGTCAACGTATATGAACGGGATATGAATAAAGATGCCAGGGTACAAGGAACCACACTGGATTTGCATGAGGAATCGGGCTTAAAAGCATTGCGTCAGGCTAAGCTACTGGACGCATTCAAAAAGAATTATCGTCCCGGTGCGGATAAGATGATTATTGTGAACGAGCATGCTCAAGTGTTTTTTTCCGACCACGAAGGTAAACCCCAGGAAGATTTTGGCAGCGAACATTTCCGTCCTGAAATTGACAGGGGTCCACTGAGAAAGATGCTGCTTGAATCCCTGCAGCCTGATACGGTTGTGTGGAACAGCCAATTTGTTTCCATGCAAAAACAAAATGATGGGTGGTTGCTGCACTTTAAGAACGAAACGTCTGCCTATGCCGATATCGTAATCGGTGCCGATGGAGCTAATTCCAAAATTCGTCCGTACTTAACTCCCATCAAACCGTTTTATACGGGCATATCCGGTATATTGACCGTTGATGGTATACATCATCCGGAAACAAAGGCTCCCCGGATTGATAAGCTTTTAAACGGTGGCAAAATAATGGCTTTCGGAGGCGGGAAATGTATTACCGTGGCCTCCAAAGGAAATGGAGGTTTGGCCTTTTATGTTTCGTATAAAGTGGAAGAAAGCAACCTTAAAAAGATAAATTTCTCCGACAAAACTCAGCTGCTTGCCTGGTTTAAAAAAGATTTTCCGGAATGGAGTAGCATATGGTTAGAACTGTTCGAAAATACCGAAACGACTTTCACTGTTATCCCCATTTATTGCATGCCACTGGATCAAACCTGGCAGACTCTGTCCAACCTCACCATGCTGGGTGATGCGGCTCACCTGATGCCGCCGTTTGCCGGTGAAGGGGTAAACATGGCTATGCTGGATGCACTGGAATTGAGTGATTGTTTATGCAGCGGAAAATTCCGTGATATTCAAACTGCCATCGCATCTTATGAAAATCAAATGAGAAAACGAGCAGCAGAAGCCGCACAGGAATCGCTGGAAAATGGAGATAAGATACATAGCAAAGAGGCACTCGATAAAATGCTGGCATTTTTTAACGGCCTTTAATTCTTGTTTATTTCATTAAAAAATTATCACCCGTTTCGTCAGAGCTACCGTAAAACAGAAACCCTGAAGCAGTTCACTTCAGGATTTCCCTTTATGATAATCCGATACTATTTCTTCACAAACGCCAGTTGCCCCAGATGATAAGACATGTGGTTGGTACGCCCTATGATTATGTTCAATCTGTTTCGGTGTGGTTCCTTCACAAAATCTTCGGCCGATACGGAAGCGTGTTTCAGAAACCATTCATCCGGACTCAGCTTATTGAAATGTGTGGACAATTTGGAATTGATATTTTTCCAGCGCGCACGCAGCTCTTTTGCAGATGGTATTTGTGAAACCGCTTTATCCGGTTTAGTCAAAAATGCTTCATCCATATCCGGATATTGTTGTGGTTCAAAATTCAGCAAGGGCAGCATTTTGTCGTGTACTGCCGTTAAATGCCCTAGTAAATAAACAGCTCTGTTTCTGTTTGGAGAAACTTCCTGTTGTAATTGCTCATCCGTAAGCGAATCAAATGCTTTATTGGCTGCTTCTATTCTGGAGTTCCATGCATCCAGAACTGATTTTACGATTAATTGTTTGTGATTTTCCATTTTTATTGATTTAAATTGTTGATTGTGTCGTTTCCGATCTCATTTTGGATCAGAACAAAGGTAGTGTCATTAACCGGATTTCATAGTAGCAGAAATAGACATGAATAAGGGCCGGTTTGGACAATTAAGGACATGATTCAAGCCTAAAATCATTCAATTTTTTTCTGAGGAGCATATAAGCACTACAACTCTTTGTCGTATTTTGTACGCTATGATTCGAAAAAACAACCTGCTCTGCTTCTTCCTCCTTGCTATGTTATGTATCGCATGTGGCCATACGATCCGGGAAAATGCTGAAAACCTATTTGATAAGAATACTAAATATGAATTGGTCAAGGATTGGCCTCAATTACCAAAAGGCTTTCTCTTAGGAAACCCAAGCGGAATAGGAGTTGATAGCCATCAGAATATCTTTGTATTTCATCGGGCATACAGAAGATGGGTGCTACCCTGTCCTCCCGATTCAATCATTACATCTCCCACCATTTTAGTGCTGGATCGCAACAGCGGAAAAATTTTAAACCAGTGGGGGCAAAACCTCTTTATAATGCCACATGGCCTTAAGATAGATAAGGACGATAATATCTGGGTTACGGACGTATGGTTGCACCAGGTGTTTAAATTCAATCACGATGGCGCTTTACTGATGAAGCTAGGTAAAGCAACTGTTTCGGGAAACGATTCCACTCATTTTAACCTTCCTACTGACGTGGCTATTTCCTCCGACGGTTCCTTTTATGTAAGTGACGGTTATGGTAACAGCAGGGTTGTCAAATTTTCAGCTACCGGAAAATATCTGTTTGAATGGGGCAAAAAAGGGAATAAACCGGGCGAGTTTGACATTCCGCACAGCATCAATCTGGATGCAAAGGGAAATGTATATGTAGCCGATAGGGAAAACAGCCGTATCCAGGTTTTTAGTCCCGAAGGAAAATTTATAAAAGAATGGGACAATGAAAAATCAGGCAAAGTATATGCCCTGGCATTTGACAAAACAAAAATGAATCTCGTGGCTGTTGATTATCAAATGAATGATACAATCCCCAAAGGGTCCGATATCTTTCTTTTCAATTTCGGAATAAACAAACTTAGCCAGTTTGGGAAAAGCGGTTCATATAACGGCCCTTTATGCAGATACCATGATGTTGTGATGGATGATGAGCAATCCATTTATGTAGGAGACATTTTAGGCAATCGCATTCAGAAATTCAGGAAATTATCAAATCATCAAGCTTCTTCGGATTAAAGGCCTGTCTTTAATCAGGAAATCCATTCTGGTTGTGCATCAGGTATTACAGAAAAATAATTCTGTTTTGGCCCTCTTTAAGGTGTGAAATACATTTATTGTATTTAAAGTAATACCTTGCCTTTCTAAACAAACAACCCATATGATCATCTTATCTGTTTTAGGAGGTATTTTACTAATTCTTGTGCTGCTCGTCCTTTCCGGAATTTGTGTTGCACAGGAGTATCAGCGTTCTATCATTTTCAAACTGGGTCGCTTTGACTCCATAAAAGGTCCGGGTATATATTGGCTGATTCCATTTATTGAAAAACAACAACGGGTTGATATCCGGACAAAAACCGTTGATCTGGAACAACAAGAAACCATTACAAAGGATAGTGTAACCATTAAGGTGAATGCTGTTCTTTGGTTCAAGATCGTAAATCCTGAATCTGCAATTATAAAGGTTGCTGATTTCAACAAAGCGGTATATCAGTTTTCTGTTACGGCATTAAGAAATATTATCGGACAACATACCCTTGATGAGGTTTTAAGAGAAAGAGAACAGATTAACAGTACGCTTCAGAAAATTGTTGATGCTGCCACAGAACCCTGGGGAATAAAAATTGAAATGGTTGAAATGAAAGATGTGGAAATACCCGAAGCGATGCAACGTGCTATGGCCCGGGAAGCAGAAGCCATTCGCGAGAAAAGAGCACGTATTGTAAAAGCCGAAGCGGAACTGGAAGCATCTATTAAACTGACACAAGGCGCCAAAGAAATGGAAGGCAGTCCGATTGCTCTGGAACTAAGACGCATGCAAATGTTGTCTGAAATCGGAATTGATAATAATACAACCACCGTGATTCTGATGCCTACAGAATTTACAAATGCGGCCAAAAGTTTTACGGATTTGGTTGCCAGTAAAAAGAATGCCAGTTAACATTACTCAACGGTAGCTGTTCCGAAATTCTAATAAAACAACTCAGTATGAATACAAATCAAGATCCTATTTTCCCCAAAGGGAATAAAACCTCAGTGGATTATTTTACCGGAAATGCCTGGTTAAATGTGCTGGTTCCAAAAGATGAGACAGGCAGTTATTCCATAGGTGATGTTGCTTTTGAGCCAGGTTGCAGAACCACCTGGCACACCCACCCTGCAGGACAAATATTACTCATTACCCATGGCCAGGGATTTTATCAGGAACGGGGCAAACCGGCAAGATCGATTGCAAAAGGTGATGTGGTAGTTATTCCATCTCTTGTGGAACACTGGCATGGGGCTACCAAGGATAGTAGTTTTACGCATATTGCCGTTACCAATATTGTTGAAAATGTGGCGGTTAACTGGCTGACGCCGGTTACTGAAGAGGAATATGCGAGTTGTCACGTGACAGCTTAGTTGGTTATAATGATTGTTATGATTATCATAATAAGTCGCTGAAGTCTAAAGTGAAAAACACAGCCTGCTACTAAAGAAAAACACTCTACTACTAAAGAAAAACACCCTACTACTAAAGAAATACACTCTACTACTAAAGAAAAACACCCTACTGCTAAAGAAAAACACCCTACTACTAAAGAAACACACCCTTCTACTAAAGAAATAGACTCTACTACTAAAGAAACACACCCTTCTACTAAAGAAAAATACTCTACTACTAAAGAAATACACCCTACTACTAAAGAAATAGACTCTACTGCTAAAGAAATACACCCTACTACTAAAGAAATACACCCTACTGCTAAAGAAAAATACTCTACTACTAAAGAAATACACCCTACTACTAAAGAAATACACCCTACTGCTAAAGAAAAATACGCTACTACTAAAGGAATACACCCTACTACTAAAGGAATAGACGCTATTGCTGAATTTTGTTATGAAACTGTTTCAAAAAAGGAATGTTTATTCACACAAACGGCCCCGATATGTATCGGAGCCGCCTGTCGGAACATCACATTTGTCTATTTAGACACAATCATAACCCGGAAACCGATATAAGGAGAAGCACTTGTTATTCCTGCATATTCATCTTCGCCGTTCAACTGTACATGTTTCTCATCACTGTTCCAGCTTCCTCCCTTTGTTGCCGGTTTTAACAATTTCGGATTCTGTGCATCTGTAACATAAACCATTTCAGCCACATTTCCGCTCATACAATATAATCCAAAGTCATTCGGGTTATACGAACTAATCGGAGCTATAAATGTTCCTTCACCCATCATGAGTCCTGCTGTGGTATACGCTTTCGGAAACGGTTTGGTTCCGCAAAAGCTTGCCGTGTCAACGGTAACAGGATTCTTTTTAAAACACAGGTTGGCCAGGAAGCATCCTCTCAGATTTGTTGCTTTCAAATTCTGCGTAGCATAATAAGGTTTCGTGCTCAGATATAAACTCCATGGATAGTTGGCATCCTTTAAACCTCCGGAGCCTGCATAGGTCCACTCGGCATCACCAGGCAATGCAATCCGGATCAATGGCTTCGACTTTTCCGTGAGTCGTTTGTTGGCTTCCTCTGTAAGCCACAGACAATACATTTCGGCTCCTTCGCGACTGATATTGACTACCGGATAACCATCATAAACTACGGATGAGAAATAATTTTCGGCCATGGTTTGCGCATATCCATTGATGGGTGCGGCAAGCCACTTTTGCTGATCGGGCTTGGCTTTCAGAAACTCGGTCTTACGGCCCTGAATCAGCAGGTCGAAGAGAAAGGTTCGGTAATCAAGGTTACACACTTCCGTTGTTTGCATATAAAATTTGCTGATGTTCCGGATCGTTCCCTGATATGAAAACGAAGCTTGCGGAATCGGAAGGTATTTGCTTTTACTGTACCTGACCACCTGATCAATCATCCGGTTTTTTTGTTTGGTATTTGCCTTCATTTCCTCTTCCGTCAGTTTTGGGAATGCATATTCACTGTCGGGGTTTGCTTTCAGGGTTAAATAGCTCATACTGCTTACAGGCTGCTCTGTATACACCGGTAAATTATCCACCGCCACACAATCTTCTTTGGGAATGTTTTTACTCACAACCAGCAGCGATTCGTTTCTTACCGGTGCGGGTATGGACTTTATCTGATCCGCTCTTTCGTTTGCAGAACCGGTATTGTTCTGTATAGTCCCGGGAGGAGGGTTATTTACAGTCAATGGATTAACAGTTTGCTTTATAACCGGTTTCGCGATATCCGATTTGTCCGTATAAATCAGAGCAGGTATCAGAATAGCCGCCGAAATGCATACGATCAGCAGGATGGCATTCAGGTTGAGTTTAAACATTTTCTTTTCGTTTAGCTTGTTTGTTTGCGGGTGATTGAATGTACCCTCACCCATCACATGATCAGACATGGCACTCAGGATAGTTGCGTTTTTAGGATCATTGAAGTCCAGCTCCTGAAAGGCCTTATTCAGGAGACCGTCAAATTCCTTATCCGCATTGGTATTTGAATCTTTATCAGACATTTTCCTTCGGTTCAGATTTATTTACAAGTGCTGTTACACGTTCCATGAGTTGTTTTTTCAATCGTGCATAATAGGTCTTCAATTGATTTTCCGGCTTGTTGACATACTTTGATATTTCACTGTATGCAATATCCTGTGAGCGCATCAACAATAATATTCGTTGCCAGTCCTCCAGTTTTTCCAGCTCCTGATTCAGTATTTCAAGCGGCCGGTTTGGAACACCTGTCACCTCATTGCCCGGCTCCGCATTTGCCATATTATCATGTAAAGGAATTTCCGTTTGATTTTCTCCCATCTTTTTTTGGCGGCGGAGATGATCCTTCATGTTATTGATTAATATTTTGAATATGAAAGAGGCAAAGGCCTGTTCCGATTTGAATTCATAATTCGTTACACTGTCGGCTACTTTATAAATTGTTTTGTAAATCAGATCCCATGCATCATCCTCGGCAACCTTCCAGTTTTTTGTTGCATACCGGAACAGTTTTTGAGCATAAAGCTCAAAGAGAATTTTAATCCCCTGCTCCCGGTCTGATTTAAGTAGTATATATGTTTCCGCTCGTGAATTCAATCGGTGGTGGTTTTAATAGTATAAACGAATGTTGGTAACAGAAGGTGGTAATGTAGTGTAAATAAGGCTATTGCATCAGGAGCAGGAGTGCCCTTTGTCTATGAGATTGCGGCATTTGGAGAATAGCCCTTTATTACGGAAGAAAATTCAGGATCTGCCCCTTACTCACTCATCACAATTTTTACGCTCTTATTCTTGAGCTTTTCTCCCCGCACCCGGTCCAGCACGTCAGCGGCCTTATTTCTTTTCACAGCCGCAAAGGAACAATGATCAAGTACTTCGATTAAACCGAGTTCGTCTTTGGCAAGTCCACCTTTTTGTAGGAGCAGACCTACAATATCTCCCTTACTTATCTTTTCTTTTTTTCCGGCATGCAGAAAAAGCGTTACCCAACCGGAAGGTGCCGGTGGCTGGGCCGAGTTTTTGAGTGTTACGTGTTCTGCCTTTACGATATAGGGAGGCAAATATTCTTCCGCACCCAGTATGATCCAGGAAGTACCGTCGGCATGCATACGGGCGGTACGACCGTTACGATGCACAAAAATAGTTTCACTCCCCGCCAGCTGATAATGAACCACATTTTTAATAGCTGGAATATCCAACCCGCGCGAAGCCAGATCGGTGGTGATGAGCAAATGATGGGTACCATTCCGGAATTTAATAAGGGCTTGTTCTCGTTCATCCTGTTCCATACCTCCGTGAAACACATCGTGTGTGATCCGCTTTCCACCCAGCAGAGCGCTGATCCTATCTACAGCATCACGGTGATTGCAGAAAACGAGGCTGGGTTCATTGCCTAATTCACAAATAAGGAGAAACAAAGCATCCAGCTTATCTTTCCCGTCGGCCTTGATATATTTAACCTGCAATCCTGCCACAGGGGCAGCAACCAGGAAATTCAGTTTAGCGGGATTACGCAACCCCACGAATGCCGGTATTTCTTCCAGCTCGGTAGCTGATGTAAGGATATGTGTGGTAAGGTTATGCAGATCGCCCACGATCGTGCTCATTTCCGCCTGAAAGCCCAGCTCCAGCGATTTATCAAATTCATCCAGCACCAGGGTCTTGATTGTTTGGGGATCAACGCTGTTAAGCCTCAGGTGATGGGCAATACGTCCGGGTGTTCCGATGAGCAGGGCCGGTGGCTGCAACAGATTGTTTTTTTCTGTCTTTGTTGAATGTCCTCCGTAGCAACAGCTTACCTTAAAACCGGTTCCCATGCTACGGAACACTTTTTCAATTTGTATGGCAAGTTCCCGTGATGGCACCAGAATAAGCGCCTGCACACCTTCTACATCTGTTTTTAACTGACGAAGCACGGGTAAAAGAAATCCAAGGGTTTTACCTGAACCGGTAGGAGAAAGAAGCAGTAGATCGCCACCCTTTTCAAGCGCTTTCATTGACTTGTGTTGCATTTCATTCAATGCAGTAATTTCGAGCTTAGCTAATATATTTTGTATGTCCAAGGTGTGGTTGTTACTTGCAATAGGGGAATAATAACGCGTTGAGGATTAAACAGGGTTAAAGCTACGCAGTTTTGGGGACAAACCGTTTTAATAGACAGTGGATAATCATGATTATCACAGATTATCCCTTTTCTCTCAATATTTTATCTTTACCGCATGCAAAAAAGTAAAGTGAATATCTGGTGGGGGCCACCCAAACATTTCTCCACTCAATTTGAGGACCGGAAAATAAGCTGGCTGGAACTCTTCTATGATCTGGTGTATGTAATTGCCATTTCAAGAATAACCCATCATCTTTCCGATCACCTGAATTGGTCGGGGTTTCTGGACTATACCTATCTGTTCGGGATGATATTCTGGGGCTGGCTGAACGGAAGCCTTCATCATGATATTCATGGCTCCACCGGAGTCCGCACCAATTTGATGACCTTGTGGCAAATGCTCATTATATCTGCCTTGGTGGTTACGCTCAATACATTTTCGGCAACCACTCTTGTTCCTATCACCATTGCACTCATGGCCATGCAGGTATTTATTACCTATCTGTGGTGGAGCGTGGGTATTTACGACAAAGTACACCGGAAACTAAACATCCCTTATACACTTTGCTATCTGGCTTCTCTGGCCTGCATTGCAGTTACCCTGTTTCTGAAACAGCCCTTTATCCGCCCTTTCTTTTATCTGAGCCTCCTGCTCAATTACCTTCCTCCTTTTCTGATACACCGCAACCTGAAAGAAAGGGGAGGCGAATTCTCTCTTTCATCGAGCATGACCGAACGTCTGGGGTTATTCACCATCATTCTTTTCGGGGAAGTGGTTTTGGGTATTATTACCGGAGCCAGTCAGCTAAAGGAATTCAACCTGCAGGTATGGATCAATTTCACTCTTGCCATCCTGATAGCTTTTTCGCTGTGGTGGGTTTTCTTTTCAATGATTGCCGACCGCAAATGTAAACCCGGGTTCTTAAAAGGCAACTGGATGGCGGTAGCTTATATTCCTACCCTCATGGCGCTTGGCATGACTGGCGTGGCATACGGAGGTTTGTTTTCCTCTTATGAAAACACAGAAGACACCCATGCGTATTGGATCCGGATTGCGTTCGGTTCATCCATTGCGGTGTTTTTGCTGGGCGTAGTATTGCTTTCTTCCTTGCTTGATTATCCGGCAACACACCGTAAGGCAAAGGGGAGGATACAACAGCTACTGGTAACGGCTGCCTTACTTGTTTTGATTATCACCATATGCCATTTTCAGGTAAGCCTGGCCATGCATCTGTTGATTACACTGCTGATATTACTTGCTGTGATCAGTGTCATTTCAAAGAAATGGTTTTTGCTGGCGTTCCCTACTAGCTGATCAAATGCCTTTGGAAACCTTGACAGCCTGAAGCCCACGCTTGCTGGACTCCAATTCAAACCGGACCGGGTCTCCGGCCTTGACAGGATAATCCGTGTTTTTGATATGGAAGTAATATTCCTGTTTATCCTCTTCGCTGATAATAAACCCGAATTTGGAAACCGGGTTAAAAAATTTGACAACTCCCTTTTTCATATCAGCTCTTTCCGATTATTGTTTCCTGATTTCGTTTTAAGTACAACAAGGATAAAATACAATTCTGTACGAATTCTATAGCGGTTTTATCACCGGTAAAGAGTCAACTATCCCTGTCTTTTCGGCATTCATCATTACAGATGTAAGAAACCGCTCCTTTATGCGCCGCCCTTTTCAGTCGAAAAAAGAAACTTTGCGTTGAAATGAGAAAGAACAGATGCTCATTAAAAAACGAAAGCAATGAACAGGATCAAAGAATTGCTCGAAACAAAAGGCGAAACACATGTATGGCTGGCATTGGCCACCGGAGAGAGACCGGAAGATGTGCTTCGTTATTTGAACAATCAAAAACAGCCTGAAATCCCAGTTTTTATCAAGATTGCAGAAGCGCTGAAAGTGGATGCATTGGATCTCCTGGCCTGAGCTGATCAAAAGATGGGCTGCCTGCCTTTATGTTTTTGCATATTATTTGAAATTCATAACTTTGCTGCATGAGCCAGACAATTACATTGCAGCAGTTCTATAATGATTACCTCCCCAAGGATGCTGCCAAAAAATGTCAGCTGCTACCACAAATGGGACATTTTAATGTCTTCAAAAGAGGCGATTCCTTTTGCAAACGCTTTACCCAGATACACCGCACCGATTTTTATAAAATAGCCCTTGTTATAGGTACCGGACGTTTGCACCGGGAAGACGAGGTGATAGAGGTCAATGGCAAATCGCTCATCTTCTACAACCCCACCATTCCACACCTATGGGAATCTGTTTCGGAGAAACAGGAAGGCTATTTCTGTCTCTTTAACAATCATTTTGTTGCCCCTTCCCTGGCAGATAATAATTTCAGAAGCTCTCCTTTATTCAATACGAATCTGAATCCTGTTTATAACCTTACTTCGGAGCAGGCAAGAGATCTGAGCTTTATTTTCAGAAAGATGCTGGACGAAGTAGAGAGCGGCTATGTGCAGAAATATGAAATACTGCATCACTACCTCCATCTGCTGATTCATGAAGCCCATAAAATGGAACCGGTCAATTTCAGTTCCGACAAATACCTGAATGCCGCTTCACGTATCTCTTCCCTGTTTATTGAATTGCTGGAAAGACAATTTCCGGTGGACTCTACCGAACAGTCGCTCAAACTGAAAACACCTCATGATTTTGCCGAACGACTCTCTGTACATGTCAATCACCTGAACCGTGCCGTGAAAGAAGTGACCGGTAAGAGTACGACTGAAATCATATCGGCACGTGTGGCCAATGAAGCTCAGGCGCTTTTAAAACATACCGATAACAGTGTAGCCGAAATTGCATACAGCCTGGGCTTTGAGCACCCTTCCAATTTCAATGTCTTCTTCAAAAAACAAACCCAGAAAACCCCTAAAATGCTGAGGGCAAGAGTCTGAAAGATGGGTTTCCCAAAAAATCTTAATTGTTTGATTTAAATAGGTAATGGTTTGAATTGCATAGTTTTTATTCAAATCGTCAACTCACCTTTGTATCACCATTTCGAACAACGTATACGTTACGAAAACATTCCTGCGAACACCCATGAAAAAAATAAGCCGTTTACTGCTTCTCACCATTTGCTGCCTTGCTTTAGAGGCGGGCACATCGCAAACACAACCTTTAACCCTTAAGGATGCGCTTGGCAAGGGCCTTACCAACTATGGCAGCATCAAAGCCAAAACCAATTATGTGAATGCTGCTAAGGCCGCATTACAACAAAGCAAACGGGATTACCTGCCCAATGTGATCTTGTCGGCTCAGCAGGACTACGGAACCATCAACGGACAGAATGGTCCTATCTATGGGTTTACGGGTCTTGGTGTTGCTTCTGCCGGTCCGCCACTTCCTACACAAAACTGGAACGCATCCTTCGGAGCCCTTTACCTGGCCAATATCAACTGGGATTTTTTCTCGTTTGGAAAAACCCGCGAAAAAATAAAGGTAGCCCAGGGCGTAGTGAGTCAGAATGAAAATGATCTGGCCCAGGAACAATTTCAGCAACAGATACAGCTTGCCGCTGCCTATCTCAACCTGCTCGCCTTACAACGCATTACCCATAGCCAGGAAAAAAACCTGGAACGCACGTTGGTATTCAAGGAAAATGCTGTCAGGCGTGCCAAGAACCAACTGATAGCCGGAGTTGATACCTCCCTGGCAGCAGCCGAAGTATCGGCGGCACGCATTGCACTCACCAATGCAAAAGACAATGAACAGGATCAGGATACTAAACTGGCTGTATTAATGGGTGTTGACTATGCCGAGTTTGCTCTCGACACTTCCTTTATAGGACGCATACCCAAAGTGATTGGAGGGCCATTTAATTCCAAACAACCCATCCATCCTATCCTGGGTTATTATCAAAGCCGTATTAACCTGAGCAACGAACAGCTTAGCTACGACCGGAGACTCTACTACCCTACGTTTTCCTTCTTTGGTGTTTTTCAGGAAAAGGCTTCGGGATTTAATTACAATTATTCTCAGAACCAGCCCTCCTACTCCGGCGATTATGCTAACGGCGTTAACCCTACCCGGGATAATTATCTATTAGGCGTGGGGCTAAACTGGAACCTCACCACATTGGCTAGAAATGCCAGCCAGGTAAAGTATCAGGAGTTTATTTCCGAAGGCTTGAAAAATGAATATGATCAGGCTGCATTGCAAATAAAAGCTCAGCTGGCTTTGTCGGATTCCAAAATCAAAAACGCACTGGCTAACTATACGGAAGCGCCGGTGCAGGTAGATGCCGCCACGGTAGCCTTTTTACAAAAAACAACATTGTATAAAAACGGTCTCGCTACCCTCGTGGATGTGACCCAGGCCATGTATGCTTTAAACAGAGCAGAAACCGATCGCGATATAGCCTTTGCCAATGTATGGCAGGCATTGTTGTTAAAGGCTGCAGCCGTAGGAGAATTATCCCTGTTTACAAATGAATTTTAATTAAAGAACAATGAATTTAATACGCTTTGCACTTCGCAAACCCATCTCTGTACTTGTTCTCGTAGCCGGCTTGTTTTTCTTTGGTGTGTCAGCAACACGCGACATCAAGATTGATATCCTGCCAAAAATGAATTTGCCGGTCATCTATATCGCTCACCCGTTCGGAGGTTATTCGCCTAACCAGATGGAAAGCTATTTCGGTAAACAATACGTAAACGTTTTGCTTTTTGCCAATGGAATAAAAACCATTGAAACAAAAAATATCCAGGGCCTAACCCTGATGAAATTAACCTATTACGAAGGCACCAATATGGCTCAGGCTGCAGCAGAGATCAGCGCCCTGGCAAACCGGATACAAGCCATCTTCCCTCCCGGCTCCAACCCTCCGTTCGTAATCCGTTTTGATGCGTCGTCCTTACCGGTGGGTCAGCTTGTATTAAGCAGCCCCACCCGTTCTAATAATGAATTACAGGATCTGGCCAATGTATATGTACGGGCTTCGTTTACTGCTATTCCAGGCTTGCTTGCTCCCGCTCCCTTTGGAGGCAATGTAAGAACCGTAGTCATCAATGTGGATCCTGAACTGCTGCGTGCGCATCACCTTACTCCCGATCAGATTGTAGAGGCCCTTCGCATAAATAACCAGACAGCACCCGGAGGAAATGTTCGCATAGGCGATCAGAATTATATTACCCCGACAAATAACACCATCAAAACAATAAAGGACTTTGAAAATATTCCTCTGTTCAAAGGTGGTGTACAAAATCTGTATCTGCGCGATGTGGCTACTGTCAAAGACGGAGCCGATGTTACTGCCGGTTATGCGCTGATCAATGGCAAACGATCGGTATACATCAGCATCGCCAAATCAGGTGATGCTTCTACCTGGGATGTGGTAAGCAAACTGAAAGCAGCTCTACCCAAAATTCAGAGCACCCTGCCTGAAGATGTAACGCTCTCTTATGAATTTGACCAGTCTGTATTCGTGATCAATGCTGTTAAAAGTTTAGTGAGCGAAGGTATTATAGGAGCGGTACTCACAGGACTAATGGTACTTCTTTTTCTTGGCGACCGCAGAGCGGCGCTCATCGTGATTATGACTATTCCTACGGCCATTATTTCAGGGGTATTGTTTCTGAAGCTGTTCGGTCAAACCATTAATATTATGTCGCTGAGCGGACTGGCGCTGGCCATTGGAATTCTGGTAGATGAGAGTACAGTGACTATTGAAAATATACACCAGCATCTGGATATGGGCAAGCCCAAAGCCCTGGCCATATGGCATGCCTGCCGGGAAATTGCATTACCCAAACTGCTTATCCTGCTTTGTATCCTGGCCGTATTTGCACCTGCCTTTACTATGGTAGGTATTCCGGGAGCGCTGTTTTTACCTTTGGCCCTGGCCATCGGTTTCTCCATGATCATCTCCTTCTTGTTGTCACAAACATTTGTTCCTGTTATGGCCAACTGGATGATGAAAGCTCCGGACAAAACAGACGAAGCTGCTCACAACGTTCATAAAAACAAACGCTTTGACCGCTTCCGAAATCGCTTTATCGCCCTGATTACGCGTTTACAGAAATACGGAAAGAGCGTTTCGATTGCTTACCTGATAGGCATTACCGGTTTGGCTGTTCTTCTCATCAGTGTGATTGGTCGGGATGTATTGCCGAAGGTAAACTCCAGCCAGTTTCAGCTACGTTTGCGGGCACCCGACGGAACCCGTATTGAACGTACGGAAGAAAAAGTGATTGCCACGTTAAAAGAACTTGAAAAGATGGTAGGGAAAGATCATATCGCTATCACCTCTGTATATGTTGGCCAGCACCCTTCTCTGTTTTCTGTAAATCCTATTTATCTGTTTACCTCCGGTCCCCATGAAGCCGTATTCCAGATCAGTCTGAAAGATTTTCATGGCAATATGGATGTTTTCAAGGATCAGTTGCGAGGCCGCATAAAAGAGCTGTTGCCGGATGTGAAACTTTCATTTGAACCCATAGAGCTTACGGAAAAGGTACTCAGCCAGGGGTCGCCCACTCCAGTTGAAGTAAGGATAAGCGGCAAAAACAAAAAACAGAATGAAGAATATGCCAACAAAATAGTGGCTAAACTAAAAAACATCAGCTATCTCCGCGATGTACAGATAGCACAATCCATCCATTACCCTTCTTTGGATATTAATATTGACCGGATAAGGGCGGCACAACTGGGAGTGGACATGAATGATATATCGAGGTCACTCATTGCCACTACCTCTTCTTCCCGCTATACGGAAAAAAATATCTGGGTGGATGAACAGTACGGATTGTCTTACAACGTACAGGTGCAGGTTCCGCTTAATCAGATGAAAAGCATAAGCGAAATAAATGAAACTCCCCTGCTTCGCGATGAAAACAGACCAACACTGGGTGATGTGGCCAGCATTACACCTGGCGATACCTACGGTGAAAATGACAACCTGGGTGCCACACCTTATTTGTCGGTAACGGCCAATATCAACAACAAAGATCTTGGAAGCGCTTCTTCGGATGTAAGCAAAGCCATTGCAAGTCTGGGAGAACTACCACGCGGATTATTTATTGAACCAATAGGATTAACAACGGTATTGAACGAAACTCTGAGCAGTCTGCAATCCGGATTATTGGTTGCTGTGATCGTTATCTTTTTAATGCTGGCTGCTAATTTCCAGTCGTTCAAAGTTTCTTTTGTCATACTCACTGCAGTTCCTGCGGTTGTTCTGGGATCTTTGCTCCTTCTTACCATCACCGGATCCACTCTTAACCTTCAATCTTACATGGGTATCATCATGTCAGTAGGGGTATCCATTGCCAATGCGGTATTGTTAATTACCAATGCCGAACAATTGCGCAAAGTATCGGGCAATGCGTTGGAAGCGGCACGCACGGCAGCCTCGCTCCGTTTACGACCCATTATCATGACCAGCGTGGCCATGATTGCAGGTATGCTACCTATGGCTATCGGCTATGGAGAAGGTGGTGACCAGGTGGCTCCATTGGGAAGAGCCGTGATAGGCGGACTTTTGTTTTCCACATTCGCCGTACTCATTATTCTTCCTTTATTATTTACCTGGGTACAAGGCAAAACAACTACTCAGTCCGTATCGCTTGATCCGGAAGATCACGAAAGTAAATTCTATGTGGAAGAACAAAAACATGCTTAATCTAATTGACACCAGCACCATAACAATGAAAAAGATCACATTTCTCTTCTCCGTATTCCTTGCATTAACAGCTATACAAAGCTGTTCTCCGGTTAAAGGCAAAGAAGACCCGATTGCGGAAGGAAGCCGCGTAACGGAAACCTTTCTGCTTAAGAAAGATAAAGTTCCTACACACCTTCAATTGCCCGGCGAGCTGATTGCTTATCAACAGGTGGACCTATATGCAAAGGTGACCAGCTTTGTAAAAGACCTGAAGGTGGATATTGGCTCTGAAGTAACGGCAGGGCAACTGCTGATTTCGCTCGATGCACCGGAACTTACCTCACAACTATCGGCAGCAGAATCCCGGTTGCATTCACTGGAAGCTGTTTATACTGCCAGCAAGCTCAACTATGACCGTTTATCTGAAACCAGTAAAACACCAGGCACTATTTCCCAGAATGATCTGGATGTGGCAGCAGCCAAAGAAAAATCAGATCTCGCCAATCTGAATGCTGCAAAAGCTGATTACAAAGAAGTAAGTGAGATGAAGAGCTATCTGGAAATCAGCGCACCATTCAGTGGCATTATCACTTCCCGAAATGTAAACACGGGTGCCTATGTAGGTCCCGCAGGAAAAGGCTCGGAATTTCCATTGCTTACACTTCAGGAGCAAAAACGGCTGAGACTGGCCATCTCCGTTCCGGAAGCATTTACCGGCTATCTGAATCAGGGCGATGAAATAAGTTTCCATGTAAAATCAATGCCCAACAATACCTATAAAGCCAAAGTAGCGAGGCTGGCAGGAGCATTGGATATGAGGCTGAGATCGGAGAAAATTGAAATGGATGTAATTAACAACGATAAAAAATTATTGCCCGGCATGGTAGCCGAAGTATCCATTTCACTGGCGGCTAAGGATAGCAGCTTTATCATTCCTAAAACAGGTCTTGTCAATTCAGATGAAGTGATCTATGTTATTAAAGTGACAAATGGGAAAGCGGAACACATCCTTGTTAAAAAAGGACGGGAGATGGGTGATAGCATAGAGATCTTCGGCTCGCTGACCGGGAATGATGTTTTGATAAAAAAGGCTTCTGAAGAAATCAAGAACGGAACAGAAATAAAAACCCAATAGCTGTCAACTGCTTACTACTCTATGTAATAGATATCA
>Ga0206962_1074_pt1 | contig 35986 bp, 33 predicted proteins | sample Alteio_BWOrgHeat_27_FD_153241 | JGI IMG/M metagenome (GOLD analysis project Ga0206962, IMG submission 153241) | Enriched cells from forest soil in Barre Woods Harvard Forest LTER site, Petersham, Massachusetts, United States -... | ecosystem: Environmental > Terrestrial > Soil > Temperate forest >...
GTTTTGCAGGACAAGCGCACCCTGACGCTCTAACGGCGTGCGATTGTGCAGGTACTTCACCGGAACAGGATTACTGGTCCACGCATCCATGATCGGACTCCACGGCGTGTAGAAGCCAAGATTTGTAAAGATACCGAGCGTTACCGCAATGACCGCGACCGTAAGCACTGCAATCGGCCGCCTGGCCCAGTGACGCTCACCTTCCGCCGCAACGACAGGAAGCAGAAGCATCGCAGCGATCACCAGCACCGGCACAACCAGAATCACAGGAGTTTCCAACTCCGGGGGGAGAAGCGACAGCACCGAAAACATCCAAAGGAAGGCAACATCGGGCTTTGGCGCAGTCTGAATGATGGTCGGGTCGGGAGGGCCACCAGGACCGATCGGCCCAAAGAAAAACGCACAAGCCATGACCGAGAACAGAATTGACGCAGCAAAGACAGCGTCTTTCCATGCCGCGTCCGGAACGAACGGGATCCCCGTTTTGCTCGTCAGTTCGTGATATTCGCGGACATACGTTGCCTTGTTCACAAGACGTCCAGGCATCGGCCAGTCGCTCACGCCGTGGAACAGTGTCATCCAGATGTGCAGCCCGGCGCCTGCCAGCAGCAGGCCGGGGATTACAAAGACATGGAACGCATAGAAACGCGATAAAGTAGCTGCTCCAAGAATGGGTCCGCCTAGCAACAACTGAACCAGGGGCGCACCGATCACAGGCACCCGGCTCGCGATCGAGGCCCCGATACCCAGTCCCCAATAAGCATCCTGATCGAATCGCAGGACCTGGCCTGTAAAGGCCATGCCGAGTGTCAGCAATAGAAGCACGACACCGACAATCCACGTAAGCTCTCGCGGAAACTTGTAGGCGCCAAAGAGAAAGACCTGCGCCATGTGTATCAGCACGATCGCGACCATGAAGTCCGATCCCCAACCGTGCAGTGCGCGCAGATACCATCCAAGCGCAACGTTATGGTTAATATATTGGAGACTCCCCCAGGCATCACTGGCCGACGAACTGTAGACCATCGCCAGCAGGATGCCGGTCACCACCTGCAGTATGAGCAACACCGTCGCGGCACTGCCAAAGACATAAAGCCAGCTTGCATTACTCGACGGGGTTGGATGGGCTGCCGCTTCGCTTAGCGGTTTGATCAGGCCGAGTCGGCGTTCAATCCATCCGAGTGCCGCGGCCCCGGCAGCGATGCTGCGCTCCTTCACGCTTGCCATGGCGTAGACCTCGCTGCCGCATCAGCCGGTTCGATTTGAATCAGTGGCTTGCCCTTGCAGGAGGCTTCCGTCGCGAGGGTCGGCATATTGCCTGCGTGAATAAGCAGCGAGTCTCCATCAAGTTTCGTTTTGTATTCAAAGAGGCCACGTTCAGGCGGTCCGGAAGCTCGCGAGCCATCTTCGTAGTAGGCCCCTCCATGACAGGGGCAAAGAAAAAGACGCGACTGAGAAAACCACCGAACCGGACATCCGAGATGAGCACAGTTCACAGCAAATACTTGGAATCGTTGCGCTGCGACGCGCCGAACCCAACAGGAGACTTTTGCAGTCTCGCCATCGCCAAGCCGCGCTACGGGGCTGTGAAAATTGACGAGTCGCGTCTCACCCACAGGAAATGCAGCAGTCGAACCAAGGTTGACCCAGGCACCCGCTTCTGCATTCTCCTTTGAGGTCGGTCCCAGCAAGTAGCCAACGACGGGAACGGCAAGCACCGCACCTATAGCGCCGTTGAGCAATAGCGATATCTTGAACAGAAAGCTCCGGCGCGAATGCGCCACTGCTTTCTCCTCTGCAGACAGCGAGTCGTTCCTCGATTCACCGGGATACTTGAGTAAGCCGCTCATGCGTCGCTCCCTTCGTAGACTTGCAGGCATTCAGCATTATTTCGGGTAAGGTTGGCCGGGCGTCATAGTGCGGTGCGATGCGACCCAGGCTACAACATCTGTCACTTCCTGATCGGACATCGCCCGTGCCCGCATTCCCTCCAGATACGAGCGCCAATCAGGCATTCCCAGGTCCGGCCGGCCCGCGATGACAATGCTCCGAAGACCCTGGACACTGACCAGCGCCAGATACGCAGGATCAACGATCGATCCCAAAGACTGTGCCGGGTTGGACTGCGACGGACTCGCTCTGTTCCCACTGCCGTCCGCACCGTGACAGCGTGCGCAGTAAACTGCAAACGCCTGTTCTCCTCTGCCCACATCGCCGGTGCTTGCGCTCGCATACGCGAGCGGGGTTTGGCCTGCGAGCGCAGCGGGCCCGCTCCACGCATCGACAATACCGTTGGCGAGAGCATCGATCTGCTCGTCTGTCAGCAGCCCTCCTCCGCCCTTGCTGAAAGCCGGCATCATCGTTCCCGGCACACCCTTCGCAATCACTTTCCGGATATTGTCAACGCCGGCGGTTGCAACATAGACCGGATTCGCAAGCGAAATGGCCACGCCATTGTGCCCCTGATCTCCATGACACGCCGCGCAGTTCTGCTTGTAAAGAGTCTTCGCATCCAGAATACGATCGGGCCGAGAGGGCTCGGTATTCGCCTTCGGCTTACCTGGTGCCTCCATGCAGCCACTGGCTGCAATCGATATTGCGGCCGTAACAAGGAGAAAACTTAGCGAGCACCTCCTCATCGCGGTAACTCCTCATCATTCGAGGCCGTTGAAGAGTCATCGTGATGTACCACAGGATCGGTATGAAGACCGGCACGATAGCGAAACGGCAACGCACGATACTGCGGAGTGCGGATCTTGGTATGTAAGTTGACGATAAAGCCGCATACCAAACCGAACGTTAGTTGTGACACCACAAACCAAAACCAGTTGATGCGTTCATTGAGGATTGGGCTGACGATACCCAGCGCAGAATACATGATCCCCGTAAAAAGCAACGGAACCATGAAGCCCGCGGTGAGGATGGGATACTTCGGAAACATCGGCAACAATGCACCATAGAGAAGTCCCACCAGCAGCGAAACCATCAGGTGAATTGCCAGTGCCGCGAGTAACCCCTGCAGGTGGAACTGGCTGAGAAATGCATCGCTCGCACCGGCCCAGCTCACGAAACCACCCGCGGCAAGAAGATTGCTTGCATACCAAAGGCTGTGATACTCGAGGAGACTGAATAGTGTCGCCGGAACGATCATTGCGATGCCGCCTCCGATGCCGCCACGCAGGCCGGTACTGAAGCGAAACCTCTGCACCGGCAAGACTATGCGTGGAGCTTCGGCGGCAAACACCTGCGGATTCACCGTGCGGACGCTGGAGACAGGAACCGGAACCGTGCTGATATCAACTGCTTCATGTGCTTCGTGCGGCAGCACGTCAGAGAACCAGCCAACCGCTCCAACGAGCGTAAGAACCACACCGAGAATCCCGATGACAAGATGAGTCACCATTCCCCCGAGAATGAGCGCGATGCCGAGCGCCAGCACCAGGGGCCACGCAGTCGGCGATGGCAGCAGTATTGAATCAGTCGATGTCGTCGCATGATGCTCTTGCATGTCTGCTCCGATTCTGAATCAGCAGTTACGATCTACCGCCCAAGCACATAAACAACCAGGAAGACAACCACCCACACTGCATCGACAAAATGCCAGTAGAGAGACAGCACCTCGACACGGTATGCATGCCTGGCGGACAATTTACCACTCAATGAAAACAACAGAGTCACGAGCAGCATGATCAAACCAAAAATCACGTGACTCGCATGCAGGCCAACCAGAGAATAGAAAGTCGTACCGAAGAGATTCGTTTGAATCGTAAGGCCCTCATGGTAGATGAGCTCATACCACTCGATACCGGTTCCGGTAATAAAGATGCCTCCCAGCAGCACAGTCGCAGCCAGCCATAAGGAACACATATTTCTTGTCCCGCGATGCAGTGCAGAGGCAGCGAAGTGAACAGTGATGCTGCTCGATAGCAGGCAGATGGTCGCGAATATGGGAAGCTTGAGAACCTGCTGAGGCGTAGGTCCGCTGAGACTCTTGCCCTCGTAGTAGATATAGGCAACGACAAAAATTAGAAAGATTGCAGCCTCTGCGAGGATCAGGCAAAGCATTCCCACGACGCCACGCGACGGCAGTGTCCAGGCCTCATTCGAACTGTGCGGAACGACGGCTGCTTCGCTCATACAGGAACTGTGCCTCTCGGTTCGTATTCGCACACTTGCAGAGTATTACTCATAGTGTTGATCGAAATCTTCAGGGTGTTTGATATCCCACAACGGACGGCGACTCTCCACCATAGGAATCACGGCGAAGTTGTAAGGCGGAGGTGGTGATGTCGTCGACCACTCCAGTGTCCACGCATCCCATGGATCAGGTCCGGCAACAGCTCCCTTGAAGTACGACCAGATCAGGTTGAATACGAAGACCAGTGTCCCAATCGTCTGAACGAACGCGCCGCTCGACACGACCATGTTCCAGAACATCCAGCCACGATCTGCCTCGTATGTATAAATGCGCCGCGGCATTCCAAGAATGCCGGGAATATGCATAAAATCAAACGTCAGATGAAAGCCGATAACAAAAAGCCAGAAGTGCCATTTGCCAAGCTTCTCGCTGAGTAAGCGGCCAGTAATCTTGGGATACCAGTAGTAGAAAGCGGAAAACAACATGAAAAGAATGGCGCCCACCAAGACGTAATGGAAATGAGCAACGACAAAGTAGGATCCACCCAATTGCCAATCAAACGGAGCTGCTGCCAGCATCACGCCCGTAAGCCCCGCCACAAGGAACTGAAAGAGAAATCCGACAGCGAACATCATCGCGGTCTTGAACTGAATCTTTCCTCCCCAAAGAGTAGCCAGCCAGTTGAATATCTTTATTCCCGTCGGCACTGAAATGGTCATCGTGGCAAACACAAAGAAGGTGTTTGCGCCGGCGGTCATGCCGACGGTAAACATGTGATGTGCCCACACGCTGAGGCTGACAAATCCGATACCTACCGACGCAGCGACCATAGCCGGATAGCCAAAGATCGCCTTGCGCGAAAAGACCGGAATGATTTCGTTGGCAAAAGCAAACGCCGGAAGGACCAGGACGTACACCTCAGGGTGACCGAATATCCAGAAGAAGTGCATCCATAGCACCGCGGACCCACCTGCCTGCGTGTCGAAAAAATGCGAACCAAGATACCTGTCAAGCATCAGCATGATCTGCGCTGCCGTCAACGGACTTACCGTAACGAAAGCCAGCATGGACATGACGAGATACAGCCAGACAAGCAGTGGCATTCGGCTGAGCTTCATCCCCGGGCAACGCATCGAGATCGTCGTGGCTACAATATTCACGGCCGAACCAATGCTGCTGACCCCACTCAACAGCACGGCCAGTGTCCAATAGTCAGTGCTGTGCCCCGGAGAAAAGGGCCGCGCAGTCAGCGGCGCGTAGGCCCACCATCCTACATCGGGAGCACTGCCCGCGCCTGCAAGACCGTTGCCTCCGAGATAGCTGAAGTAAAGCAGCAGGCTGCCGAAAAATGTACACCAAAAGCTGAACGCATTCAGGCGCGGAAATGCCATGTCGCGCGCGCCAATCATCAGCGGGATAAGATAGTTGCCGAATCCAAAAAGTATAGGCATGCCGACAAAGAACACCATGGTCGTGCCATGCATGGTGAACAGGCGATTGAACGACTGTGGCGATATGAAGTGATTGTTTGGAATCGCAAGCTGGATGCGCATCAAAATCGCTTCAAAGCCCGCGACAACAAGAAAGAGAAGCGCAGAGCCGATGTACATCAGGCCGATCTTCTTGTGATCGACCGTTGTAATCCACGCGTGCAGTATCTGAAGCACAGAGTTGCCAGGCGCGACTTGAAGCGCGGGGTCGAGAGCTTCATTCACCGGGGCTTGAGTAGCCATTTGCTTCTCTTCCTTCTCAGTCCTACCTGAGGGTCATGAGATATGCGGTGACAGCGTCAAGATCGTGATCATTGAGATGCATGGGAGGCATAAGAACCCCAGGTTTAAAGTGCGCGGGATCCTCGACGAATGCGCGCAGATTGGCCGCAGAATTAACCACCGCCCCTGAAGCTATCGTGTCGCGCGTAGCCACATGCGTCAGGTCCGGACCGAACCTTCCGGTAGCAATCGTACCGGCAACCGTGTGACAACTTATGCAAGCATTATGCTGAAAGACCGCCTGGCCCTCCACCGCGCTCGAAGTCTGCGCGGCGGTCTGCTTTTGATGAATGACCCACGCGGCGAACTGTTCTGGCGTATCCGCATATACGCGCAGCAGCATCTTGGCATGCTGGGCTCCGCAGAACTGCGCGCATTGCCCGAGATAGAGGCCAGTCGTTGCAGGATCGATCCACATGGTGTTGACCCTGTTTGGAATCAGGTCGGTCTTGCCGGCAAGACGAGGAATCCAGAAGCTGTGATCTGTATCCGCAGATGCAAGCGTAAGATACGTCGGGGTAGGATGCCTCGGATCACTGACCGGAATATGTAGTTCATTCGCTGTAACGACGCCAAGTTTTGGATAACGGTACTCCCACCAGAACTGATGTCCGATGACAGTGACATCGAGAGCATTGGCAGGCTTGGGCGCGTGTTGTGTTGAGTAGATTACTCTCGCCGTTGCGAGAAAAAGCATGACCACGATAAGTATGGGGATAACTGTCCACGATAACTCAATCTGGTTACTGCCGTAGATTTGGGTCGGCTCCTCGAGCGCGTTGGGGTCGGAGCGACGATGTCGAAAGCGGACGATTACATAAATCAAAAGGCCGGCGACGGTAAGGAAAATGGCCACGCAAATGCTGAGCACAAGCATCGACAAGCCAAAGACGGAATGTGCCGGCGTGCCGTCCGGCGAAAAAATGCTGGTCGGCCCATGGACGATGTCCGGTACTTGAAGAAGAGCAGAAGTTAGACATGCTGTGAACATCTGCCGAAGCCCTCAGGGAAATCCTGTTTATGGTGGGCGTCACAAGCGGAACCAAGCGAGTCTGAGATCCGAAGAAAACGTTCAGCGGTGGTCCAGGAAGATTCATCGGACCTGAGCGCACTTCGATGGCGTCAATCGTCAAGCATGGATTTGGTCTGGAACAGTTAAACTAACCCCGAAATACAATTGACCAAAATACAATTCACAAGGAGCAAGGGAAGTATACACCGCCTCAAACTTAGGGAACCAGCGTGGCGACGCCTTTCACGAAAGCTTCAATAATCTATCGGCGGGTCGCTCCGCGCCTTGACCGCTCAGACTATGACCAGGTGTCAGAGGGAGTTACATGTTAGAAGACGAAATCGAAACCACTAAATCGCAGACGCCAGGCACTCGCAAAGAAACCGATAGTCTCGGCGAAGTAGATGTTCCCGCCGACAAGCTCTGGGGCGCACAAACCCAGCGCGCTCTCGAACACTTCGCTATAGGGAAGGATTTGATTCCCTGCGAAATGATTACGGCTTACGCCATCCTGAAGAAAGGCGCCGCCAACGCAAACTTTGCCGTTAAACACCTTGATCAGCAGCACCACGATTTGATCGTCCAGGTTTGCGACGAGATTCTGGCAGGACAGCATGACGATATGTTCCCCCTGCACGTTTGGATATCCGGCAGCGGCACGCAGTTCAACATGAACGTGAACGAAGTGATCTCGAACCGTTGCAGCCAGATCGTCGGCACACCGCTCGGTAGCAAAACTCCTGTTCATCCGAATGACCACGTCAACATGTCCCAATCGTCGAACGACTCATTTCCTTCAGCCATGAATATCGCCGCAGCGGTCAATGTGAAGCAGAGGCTCATGCCTGCGGTCGCGCAGTTGTACGAGGCGATCGCCACCAAAGCCACCGAGTGGGACGACATCGTTAAGGTCGGCCGCACGCACATGCAGGACGCAACCCCGCTCACTCTCGGCCAGGAATGGTCAGGCTATGCCAGTATGCTCGCGGACAATCTCGATCGGATCGAAGATGCGCTGAAGGGTGTCTATCGTCTCGCACTCGGCGGTACGGCAGTAGGCACCGGCATCAATGCAGCACCCGGCTTCGGCGAGGCCGCTGCAGCCGAGATCGCTAAGCTCACCAGTCTGCCCTTCGTTACCGCGCCAAACAAATTCGCGGTCCAGGGCGCTCACGACGCGCTGGTCCAGTTCTCTGCCACACTGCGCACACTGGCCGTCTCACTCTACAAAATCGCCAACGACATCCGCCTCATGTCCTGCGGTCCACGAGCAGGTTTCGCGGAGCTAATAATTCCAGAGAACGAACCTGGCTCCTCGATCATGCCCGGCAAGGTAAACCCAACGCAGGTCGAAGCCCTCGCGATGGTCGCTGTGCAGGTGATGGCGAACGACACAGCAGTCGGCTTCGGTGGTGCCGGCGGTTACCTCGAAATGAATGTTTACAAGCCCTTAATGATCTTCAATGTAGCCCACTCCATCGCCATCATGACCGATGCATGCACGAACTTCCGGAAATTCCTGGTGGAAGGAACCAAACCCAATCTGAAGAAGATCAACCAATATGTCGAAGAGTCGCTCATGCACGTCACGGCGCTTTCACCGGTGATCGGTTATGACAAGGCCGCGAAGATTGCGCATTATGCGATGAACAACGACCTCACGCTCAAGGCCGCCGCTTTGAAGCTCGGCTGCGTGACAGAAGCTGAATTCGATCACATTGTCGATCCGAAGAAAATGGTCCGGCCTTAAGGTGCGTCCCTGTTGATGCCGGGGACACGACCCTCACCAAAGTCGAACGGCCTTTTGCGCTACGTGCCTTATTTTAAAGGGTATAGGATACTTAAGAAGAGGAAGTAAAACGAGTAGCGCCAATAAATTGGCTCCTCAGGTAGGACTCGAACCTACAACCCTTCGGTTAACAGCCGAATGCTCTGCCATTGAGCTACTGAGGAGTGTATGGCACACTACTGCGACCTCTATAAAAATATCAAAGCGCAGCCCTCGCGTCAAAGTGCAGTGTCAAGTCCAGGGAACCAACAGACGCCAAACGGCGCCGAATCCCGGCTAATGCCCACTCTCCCCCGCCAGCCATTGCTCCTGAGGAGCAGGAAGCCTACCATAATCAATATCCAATTTCTCGCCTCACCTCGCTCAGGAGCCAGCAAATGTCGCGCATATCCAAACTGGAACGCAGCGAAATCACACCCGACCTCGTCACCCTCTACGACAAAATCTTCGCCCAGCGCGGCAATGTCCCCAACATGTTCCGCACCATGGCCCACCGTCCTGAAATCTTCTCCACAATGATGGCCCACTTCAGCGCCGTGCTCAACACCGGCACCGTTCCCACCAAACTCAAGGAGCTCATCATCGTCCGCACCTCGCAGCTCAACGTCACTCCCTACTGCCTCGCCTCGCACACCATCCTCGCCCGTGGGCTGGGTTGGAGTGATGAGCAGCTCTCGAACCTCGCCCAGTGGCAGACCCGCGAAGACTTCACTCCCGCCGAAAAAGCCGCCATCCGCCTTGCCGAAACCGTCACCCTCAACGCCAACAGCCTCTCCGACGAGCAGTTCGCAGAGCTGCGCTCCTTCTACAATGACGGCGAAATCGTAGAGCTCCTCTGCTCCATCGGCCTCTTCAACTACTTCAACCGCTTCAACAACGCACTCCAGATGGAGCCCACCGAGCCCGGCGAAGGCGGCCCCGCAGCCACCGCCGAAACCCGCGAAACCGTGCTCGCAGCAACGGCGCCCGCCTGCTAGGAGCCCTCAGTACAAAAACACCGCCACCCGATACCCGCTGAAGGTAGGCGTTCCACCACCGCCGCCAGCCTTCGCGTCGCAAGCCCCAACCGCCGCCTCGTGAAACACCCCGCTCGCAATCCGCTTCTGCAACTCCGGAGGCAGGTTCGTAATATCCGCACTCTGCCACTTCATCAGAAACCGCGGCTGCATCCCGCTCCCGAGGTTCCCCGCCGCATTCCCCTCCTGCGCGCAGTACTGTCTCGCACCCGAGGCATCGCTCACCAGCTTCATCCCCTTCCCCTCCAGCACCTTCCCGACACTCGCCTCCACATCCCCCGTTCCCTGCTGCGAAACACCCTGCGCATAATCCGCCACCGCATACAGCGTTCCATGCGCCGACACCAGCCCCACGCCAATGCGATCGATCTTGGGATTCATCAAATTATCGTGATGCCCCTGCGATTTCATCCACGAGTCCTGCACCCTCTGCACCGAATCCGCCGCGGCCACATTCTCCTCAATCAAGCTGAAATGCGCCCCCGCGCTCGCGACCCGCTCAGGCACATCCGGCTCCCCGTCATACCGGTGCGAAATCGACTTGTCTGCGGCCATCTTCTCCGCATGCGCCCGCGCCGCCTTCGCCAGCCCCTCATCCCACGTCAACGGCTTCAGCCCAGCCTGCGTCCGAGCCTCGTTCGTTAAATCGACAAGCTGCTTCTCCTTCTCATCCTGCGCAAACAGCACCGCAGCACTCAACACAAGCGTCATCGCCAAAAACAGGCTCACTCTGCAAATCAGCCTCATACGCATCCAATCCCCTAAGGAAAGTCCTCAACCCAGTAGCTCGCGATATCCTGCTTCAGAGCATGGCAATCGCTAAACCCAGATCTATGCGTTATTGGATGCGCCGTCAGCCCCTTGCAGCCATCGGTCTTGCACTTGTGATCATTTTTGTTCTCGCCGGAGTCCTTGCCCCTTGGCTCGCCCCCACAAATCCAGCCTCGATTGATCTGCTGCATCGCCTGCAGCCGCCTTCTCCAGCCCACTGGTGCGGCACCGACGAACTAGGCCGCGACACCTTCTCCCGCCTCCTCTGGGGAGCACGCCTCTCCCTCGCCGTCTCCGTCTCCGTCGTCAGCATCTCTCTCGCCCTCGGACTCGCCCTCGGAGGCCTTGCCGGATATCGTGGCGGCTGGCTCGACCACGCCCTCACCATCTTCGCCATGAACACCTTCCTCGCCCTCCCCGGCATCCTCCTCGCGATCGCCTTCGCAGCCTTCCTCGGTCCGGGCTTCCAGAACCTTGTCCTCGCCCTCGCCATCGGTGGATGGGCCGGGTACGCGCGTCTTGTCCGCGCCCAGGTCCTCGCCGTCAAGGAGCGAGAGTATGTCGAAGCCGCCCGTGCGCTCGGCGCCGGCAACCTCCGCATCTTCTTCCGCCACATCCTGCCCAACATGATGCAGCCCCTCCTCGTCCAGGCCGCCATCGGTATGGGTGGAGTCATCCTTGCCGAGGCCACACTCTCCTTCCTAGGCCTCGGCATCCCCGCCCCCGCACCCAGCTGGGGATCGATGCTCAACGACTCCCGCTCTCATCTCTTTGACTCGCCTCATCTCGTCCTCTTCCCCGCCCTCGCCATGGCCCTCGCCGTCCTCAGCTTCAACTTCCTCGGCGACGCCCTCCGCGACTACCTCGACCCCCACACCCGCATCCAGATGGGCCTCTGACCTCTGTCTTTGTTATCGTTCTTGCTTTTCTTCTGTCATTCCCTCCGGGAATCTGCTTCTACAAACCGTCCGCACCACCACCAAAAGGGGTGCCCCATTCTTGACGCAGTTTCATCGCGGCAAGGGTGGGAAACCACCAAAGCCCGCCATTGGGTCCTTCGCTTTTCCTGTCCGGCCGGAAGCCACTCGTAGAGTAGACTTTCCGAATCGTGCCCAGAAATCTAATCCGCTATCACCACTCCGGGCAATTCCATTTCCTCACTTTTAGTTGCTATCGAAAACTCCCTCTGCTGGACAGGGACAAGGCTTGCTCAGCGTTCGAGTCGGAACTGGAAGCTGTCCGTCTCCGCTATGGCTTGATCGTCGCCGGATACGTCCTCATGCCTGAGCATGTCCATCTGCTCACCAACGAGCCGCAAGTCTCCCCGCTGGCGGTTGCCATGCAGGTCTTGAAGCAGCAAACATCGAGAAAGCTCAAGACCGGAGCGATAACTCATTTTTGGCAGCGGCGTTATTACGACTTCAACGTATATACTGCGGCCAGGACAGTCGAAAAGCTGAAGTACATGCATCGCAATCCAGTGCGTCGGGGTCTGGTTTGGAAGCCCGATGATTGGCCTGGGTCAAGCTTCCACCACTACCTCTCGACCGGGCTAGACGGTACAAAGACAAGGGTGAGCCACCCGCCCCAGAAGACTTACTAAACTACAAAAGATCGAGTGCGATATGGAAAACATACAAGGCGATCTCGACGAAGGTGACAAGCCTAGCCTCCTTAATGACGTATTGCGGGCATTGAGTGGCCTCCCTGCCGAGATTGAAGGCGAGAGAGAGCGGCAAAGCAGAGAGAAGACTAGGCTTGGAGAAAGCCAGGAAACGCCGCTTTGCGTTCATACGGCCGTAATTCAGACCGACACCACTCTGAATCCAGTCACTATCAGACCGGACAGGGTAGCTAGATGGATTTCCATCGTCACGATGCTGTTGTTGTTAGCCACTGCCACCTTCACTTATCGCCAATGGGTCGCGATGAACGCAACTTACTGCGAAATGCGTCAGCAAACCGCTTTGATGCAGAAGCAATTGGAAGCTGCAACCGCTGCCATTATCACTCGGCAGTTTAGAATCACTTGGCCGACAAAGCAGGCCTATCTTTCAGTAATTTTGGACAATAGAGGGAAGGCGGCCGGAACTGATATCCATGCCGATTTTCAACTCATCAGAGTCTCGCTACCCGACGGAAAGGCAATCGGCAAACCGCTTCCAAATTGGGCCTTCGCTATTTCCGAAATTGAATCTTCCCCAGTTCTGCCGAAAGAACGCGGAATTCCCTTGGATATCGGACTGGAAGACTTGAGCGGTATCGGCATTCCAAAGGCAATTAGACTAACGGGGACATTTTCATACTTCAACGGATTTCGTAAAGATTCTGAGTCTGCTTGCTATTACATTCTCGGCGAAGTGCACTTTTTGGACAAACTCGGAAAGGTTGGACAAAGCGGTGGCTCAACCGTCGTTGCGTGCGATAGTCTTTCGGCGCAAATTGCTTGGTATCGGACAAACGAGGCAAACGCTCGCCAGTAGAGAACCCAACAAAAAATAATGCAACCCCGTCACGGCTGAGGCCGAGTGTCACACCCTTGTCTTTGCTCTTTCTGGCTCAATCACAAAACCGGGTGCCCATCCTTGACGCAGTTTCATCGCGGCAAGGGTGGGAAACCACCAAAGCCCGCCTGTCAAAAGTCCTCTTCTCTACCTCGCGATAAAATCTCCCCGTGCGCATCGCCATCATCAGCGACACCCACGGCCTACTCCGACCCGAACTCCTTCCGCTTCTCGAAGGCTCCAACCACATCCTCCACCTCGGCGACGTCGGCGACCCGGAAATCCTCGGCGCTCTCGCCAAAATCGCCCCAGTCACCGCCATCCGCGGCAACGTCGACACACATGGCCCCTGTGCCCTCCTGCCGGCAACCGAGGTCGTCACGCTCTCCAACCACGACTTCTACCTGCTCCACGACATCCGCCAGCTCGACCTCGATCCCGCCGCCGCAGGCTTCAGCGGCGTCCTTTACGGCCACAGCCACAAACCGGAAATCCGCCGCCACAAAGGCATCCTCTATATAAACCCTGGCTCGTGCGGCCCGAGAAGATTCAACCTCCCCATCACCTGCGCCCACCTCACCATCCCGGAACTCGGCCCTCTAGACGCCCGGATAATAGAACTTCCGGTAGCGGCCTCTTAGCAATCTCAACCGCCGTTGGCGCCATGTTCCGCGCCGCTCAGAAAGGTCAAAGCCCCGTTCGCTGCAGAAGGCACAAAACCACATAATTATCTGCAATCCCATCCCACTGAAAACAAAAGAGTTTCAACAAACAATTCCAGGGCTCTCCCATTCGCCATTCATTGTTCTACGTAGAACATTCCGCGACCCGCTGCCGGCGCTCCTGCTGGCCCTGATTCCGTGTCTGTTACACTCCGCCCATGCACCGTTCTCATGCCGTTCTCATCGCTGCTCTGGCGATCCCTGCGCTTGCCCTCGCCCAGAAAGCACCGCCCGACCTCATCCTCTATCACGGCGTCATACTCACCGGCGAAGGCCTGAAAGAAGAGAGCCCAAAAATTGTCTCCGCGATCGCTGTCTCTGGAGATAAGGTCCTAGCCGCCGGCACCGACGCCGAAATCAATCGCCTCGCCGGCCCACACACAAAACTCCGCGACCTGAACGGCGCATTTCTCATGCCCGGCCTGAATGACGCCCACGTGCACCTCGGCGGAGCAGGTCAGACCAAGCTCAACGTCGACCTCACCGGCTCGACCTCGCTCGAAGACATGCTCCATCGCGTCCAGGCCAAGGCCACGGAAAGCCCCGTCGGCCACTGGCTCACCGGCGGCGGCTGGGACCACACCCTCTGGGCATCGAAGACGCTGCCTTCGCGCCAGGATCTGGACAAAGTAACCGGCGACCACCCCACTCTCCTCGAACGCATCGACGGCCACATAGCTATCGCCAATACAGCCGCTCTCAAGGCCGCTAACATCACTGGAAAATCCAAGGCGCCGCTAGGCGGCGCGATCGATCTTGACGCACACGGAGACCCGACCGGCATCCTACGCGATACGGCTATGGAAGAGTTTGAAAAGCTCATTCCCCCACCTACTCACGAAGAACGTCGAAAGGGCCTCTCACTCGCTATCGCCGATGCCCTCTCGCACGGCCTCACCAGCGTTCAGGACAACTCAGACTGGCAGGATTTTCTCGTCTTCGAAGAGCTCGAAAAAGAAGGCAAACTCGGCCTTCGCATCAGCGAATGGCTTCCCTTCGCCGCGCCGATCGAAGAACTAAAGGCCCATCGCGCCCACCATGATCAGAACGACCCGGTACTTCATACCGGGATGCTCAAGGGCTTCATGGATGGCTCACTGGGCTCTCGCACCGCCGCCCTGAAAGCTCCCTATGCGGACGATCCCGGTAACTCCGGGCTGCCACGTTACGATCAAGCCAAACTAAACGCCATGGCCATCGAGCGTTCCCAGGCTGGTTTTCAACTCGGCTTCCACGCCATCGGCGACCTCGCCACATCCATGGCGCTCGAAGCCTTCTCGCATGCGGACTCCAGCCATCGCAACCGAGTCGAACACGCCCAGGTCGTCGATCCTGCCGACATCGCGCGCTTCGCCAAACTCGGTGTTATTGCTTCCATGCAGCCTAACCATCTGCTTACCGACATGAACTGGGCCGAGGATCGGCTTGGTCCGCAGCGCGCCGCTTATTCCTACGCTTGGAAGGCCTTCCTCGATGCAGGTGTCGTGCTTGCCTTCGGCACCGACTATCCTGTCGAGCCGGTAACACCGTTTCGAGGGCTCTATGCGGCGGTGACACGGGCCAACGAAGCGGGGACGAAGATGTACTTTCCGGAGGGCAGGCTGACACGCGCGCAGACGCTCTATGCTTACACGCAAGGCTCGGCTTATGCCGAGTTCGCCGAGAAGCGCAAGGGTAAACTTGCGCCCGGCTTCGAAGCCGACTACATCATCCTCGACCGCAACCTGCTTACCGTTCCTGCTGCGGAGATTCTAAAGACGAAGGTGCTCGAAACCGTGGTTGGCGGCAAGACCGCGTACACCGCCAAACCATGAAGCTGCGCGCATATCTGCTGATGGTGTTTGTAGTTGCCGTCTGGGGAACCACCTTTGTTGTGGTCAAAGACGCGCTGGCCGACGCTACGCCGCTTGCATTCAACTTGGCGCGCATGACGCTGGCATTCCTGATTCTTGCGGCTGCCTATCACAGCCATTGGCGGGAAGTTACGCGCGGCCAGATCTTGGCCGGGGCAGTCGTCGGCTTCTTTCTCGCCGCAGGCTACCAGTTCCAGACTGCCGGACTTGTTTACACTACGCCATCGAAATCGGCCTTTATCACCGGAATGGTGGTTGTGCTGGTGCCGCTGTTCTCGTCGATTCCCAGGCTGCGGCCGCGAGGGGCACAGCCGCCTCGCTGGAACGCTTTTCTGGGCGCAATCCTGGCGTTCGCCGGCATTCTGCTGCTTACGCTGCCGCCCGGCAACGGCCTGCTGCCCGACTTCACCTCCATCGGCACCGGAGATCTGCTCACTTTTGGCTGCACGATCGCCTTCGCTTTCCACTGTATTTCGCTGGGTCACGTTTCGCCGCGTATTCCTTATCAGCCGCTGGCGCTGTTGCAGATTGGATTCTGCGCTTTCTTCATGGCTGTGAGTACGCCGTTGCTGGAGCATCCGGCGATGCATCTTACTGCGCGCCTGGGCATCGCGCTCGCTGTGGCTGCCCTGCTTGCGACGGCTGCGGCCTTCAGTATTCAGAGCTGGGCGCAGTCGATTCTGCCTACGACTCATACTGCGCTCATTCTTACGCTGGAGCCAGTATTTGCATGGCTCACTTCGTTTGTCTTTATGGGCGAGCGTCTTGGGCTGCGCCTGGCTTCCGGAGCGCTGATGATCCTTGGCGGAATCGCTATCACCGAACTGATCCCCCAGCCGCACATCGCCACCGCGCATGAGGCTTGAAGACAGGGCCCAGAGGACTAATTTTGGTGTGGAACAATGTTCCACACTGGATTGTTCTACGCGGAACATTTTTTGAGTGGGGCGGAAGTGCCCGCGCTGTCAAGCGAATTTGTTGAATATGGTTTGTTTTGCTGCGGATGTATTTGCAGAAAATATTGGCCATTTATGATTCGTTTTTTGCTCCGAAGGACATAACAAAAATGTGATACTTTGCCATTGTTCCACACCTGAATGCCTGGCTGAAAAGGCCCACTTCTATGCACCCCCGGTCACTTGCGGTTAGGAAAGGGTGGGCTATCCGTCCGAATTCTTGCGAGAGGGAGCTTGTTCCAATGCTTTCACGACTGCCGCCTTCAGGTCAGGCAAGTCGACGATCACCGTATTCCACACTGTTTCGAGATCGACCCGATCGTATTGATGCCGAAGCCAGTTTCCCATTCCTCTAATGTCTCGCCACGCAATTCCCGGACATATCACGTTAGCTTGATTTCCAAGCCGAACTGCTGCCTCGGTTATCAGTTGAAGCTTTCGCTCCACCGCAGCTACCGTTTTTTCGTCGTGTGCGAATGCATCGAAATCGAAACCAGAAACGAAGGTTTCAATCTTAAGAATACTTTCTAGAATGTCGCGCAGTGGGAGAGCATGCTCCTTAAAAGGCAAGGACGGCCTCGCGCTCGGCTCGAAGTTTCACCGGCTCTTTCAGCATCTTCCGATCGGCGAGTTCAACTCGCATTCCTACAATTTCGGTCAGGCGCAATTCCAGCCCTGCCATATCGATCAGCGACAATCGCTTGTTGCGGTCAAAGTCGCCCATCAGGTCAACGTCCGATTGCGGGTTATTTTCACCACGGGCAACTGAGCCGAAGACAGCCAGACGCACGATGCCCGCCTGCCTCAGCTCTTGCTGATGCTCGCGGAGACGGTTTAAAACCTGTTCTGTGTTCATTTCCATAATCAACAAATACTTTCATCCAACAGCCCTATTTTCGCTTCCTTAGGACCGGCTGACAAGCTCAATGCGATCTGACTTCAACTAATGCCTTTCGTGGGTTCTACATCGTGTTTTGAATCTCTCTTCGGTTGACATGAAAAGGAGGGGCGCAGGTGCGGCCTGCCGTCGTTTTTTAATCTCGCACAATTCTCACATTCGTGAGGACCGGCATTATGTGGAAGGTCTGGATCTGCGCAGCCTTATGAAGGTGGGTTTACGGCGACAATCATTGTGCTGCGCTGCCGCTGGTCGGTGTATTGATGCCGCATCGCCATTACGGTCATACGGCCGACATCGAAAGCGCCATAGATGATATTGGCGCGCCAGACATCATTCTTAAAGGTGAGGATCTGCCGGCGGATATAGCGAAACGCGTGATTTCCAGGCCTGAACGTATCGGGCTGTGGGTTGGAACCCAGCTGAGGATCGATGGGGTGGCAGTCCTGCAAAGCGATAACCGCGACAGAGCCATCGGTGTGCATGATGTCTCCGGTCGCGTTGTAGGTGGCGGCGGGCACCTCCGGACGCGAGACGTAGCCTACGGACCTGACACACCCGGCAAAGGTCAGTTCGCGGATTACTGTTGAACGCTCATCGTCAATGTCTGAAGCGATGTGGTGAACGAACCCTTTGTACTTGATGGCGAGCACGGCGCCGGTATCGTGTGTGGACGAGCTTAGCCATACCTGATTTTGGATTGAATTCTGGGCTGGATTGGGAGCTGAATCATTAACGGAACCCACGGCTTCATCCGATTTCCATTGCCAGATACGGAGATGATCGCGGCGTCCGTAGCTGTTGAGGCTTTTCTGCCAGTTCATATCTTCCGGCTTTCCATCCAAAAGAAACGTCCTCATGGGCTCGCGCTGATAGCCGCTGTTATTGAGTAACGCGTACATATTTCTGAGAACCGTCCGACGAGAGACGGGGTCCGCATTTTGCCATCCTGCCTGACGGAATGCAGCGTTCACCTGATCCTTTGAGCCAAGGAATACGAGATTCAGCAGATCGGCATCGACATTCTTTGTGGTGGTGACACGCCAGGGGAGGGGTTCAACCAGCATGTCTAAATTATCGGAGCTATCGGATAGAGAATCTTCCGTTGAATTGGGCGGGGCCGCGACTGTGGCATTGGGCGATGAAATCTCCCCTGTCGTTCGCAGACGGATATCTGTGCCGGATGGAAAATAGATTTCCGGCTCAGGAAAGATCGGAAAGACAGCTTTAAAGGTGATCAATACAGGATCGGAGTATGGATTCAGAGTTGGCAGGTGAATCAGGCGGCTGTTTATGCGTCCTTGAAATGTATCGGAACTGCGAATGCCCTGGATCACTCCATTTCGAACGAGCTCACGAGCGTTCTCTACCTCTTCTACACGGGCGGTGAACGTTACCGTATTGCCCGCGCTTGCAGTTGCGCTATTGAATTCGAGTTCGAGGGCGGCAGTTTCGTGGCGAATCCCCCATCCGACTTTGCGATTGCTGCGGACCACTCCTTCGATTGTCGCTCCCATTGGCACGATGACTTCGTTGTCGCAAACAAGGTCCTGGATGAGCACGGCCTGAACAGGATCACCTGCTTTTGCCGTATAAGTGGTGACGGGGGCTGCGAGGCGAATCCAGAGGGACTGGCCCGCAGGCAGGTGGTCACACCCAAAGGCCGCGGCGGCGGCACAGATGATGCACACGTACGCGAACCCGCGGTTAAGACCAGACAGGATTCTCATAGGAGGAGGCGCTTCCCTGCCTTAACGATAGCAAATGGCCTTTGGGGGCGTGAGACTAAGCCCTGGCTTACCCGGTCCGTTGTGTAAAACGGAATAGCTTTTCATTGACTTTGCCAACCATGGCGAATAAAGTTTGGCCGTCATCTTCTTAATGCTGAGATGCCATATTCACAGAGGATGCCCGCGGGTTCGCGGGAGTACGAAAAATTTGACCAATGCTGAAATCTGCTCCTGCAAGAAAGGAGATTTCAATGGGTCAAAGTCAAATGCCAAGCGCTGTGACGTACGATTCCCCGTTCGTCATCCAAGACCAACCTGGTGAGAATGGCCGCGTGCTCTATGCTTTTGTCCGCGGCGAAGACGGTCATCTCTATCGAAACTTTTGGAGTGGAAAAGAATGGAATTGGGTTGACCACGGCTCACCCCAGAACATTGGTGTCAGTAGCGCCCCGAGCGCAATCTCGACTACACAATGGTGGGGCCGCTTACAAAACGCAGGGTCAGTGATTGATGTTTTTGCCCGCGCTAATGATCTGAACTTGTATCGAATGACGGGGGACGGAGATTATTGGGAGTGGGATCCTCTCGGGCAACCTCAGGCACCTCTGACCGGAAAACCAGCTGCGACCGAATATTGGAGGCTACTAGACGGTGAGCTTCGCGACGCGACTGCGCTTATATATGTATTCGGCCGTGACGTTGACGGTGAACTGCAGCTTAGTTTTTTTGACGGAAACATTTGGGCGTGGTTTCTTCATGGCTTCCCGTCGGAGCATGTCTCTGTAGCTGATGACCCCGGAGTTGCCGTTTATGATTTCGGCGGGCGACGTAAACTTTACACCTTTGTGACCGGCAGCGACGGACACCTTCATGTTCACATCGGTGATGGAGCCAACAAGAGAGACGGCGACGGAATGAACTGGGAATGGGCTGACCAAAATCTGCCGTCTCAAGATAATCGAGGACCAGGAACCCAAACTGTTGCGGGAACGCCAGCCGCGACCGTATGGACACCCAATCGACCGAATGCAGAGCTTGTACAAGGCGATACCATGCTTCTCGCTTTCGTGCGAGGTACTGATGGTCATCTATATCGAAATTACTGGAATGGGCAAACATGGGTTTGGTTCGATCACCAAATGCCTCAAAATTCAGACACTCACCAGAACACAAGCGTAGGTGATCCTGCCGTCGCTCTATATGAATACAACGGATTACTGAGGCCCTATGTCTTCGTACGAGGCGACGACGGCCACCTGTATTCGAACACCTGGAATGGACAAAACTGGGTTTGGTTTGACCATCAAACACCTCAAAATTCGGCCACTCACCAGAACACGGATGTAGGTGATCCTTCGGTTGCCTCCTACACCCATGACGGGTACCCGACCCTCTATGTTTTCGCGCGTGGTAGGGACGGGAACCTCTACGCAAGCTACTGGGATGGACAAAAGTGGCAATGGCGTGACCAAAACAGTCACTGATTCTGGAACTGTTGCGATTATCTCGGAGCGGGGTCGGCGGAGTCGGCGAGGGCGTAGGCCACTACTGTCATTACTGCTGCGTTCTCTGCTAGTTCGCGGGGGTTTACTTTGTCGAAGGTGTCCGCTGGGGTGTGATGGTAGTTGAAGTAGTAGCGGCCGTCCTGGGAGGGGGCGAAGCTTGGAACGCCTTTTTCGGTCATGCCGTTGATGTCTTCGCCTGTCTCGGGGGAACTACGGAAGGTTTGCGCTCCGATTGGCTCGAGGACTTCAGCAACGGGCTGCAGCCATGGCCCGAGCTCCGGCTTGCCTGCGTAGAGGACTCCGTCGGGGTGGCCTGCGCCGAGATCGGATTCGAGAGCGCCGATGTAGTTCGCCATGTCTTTGCCGTGTTCCTGCATGAAGGTGGCGGCGCCTTCTGAGCCCTCTTCCTCGCTCATCCAGGCGATGAAGCGCACGGTTCGCTTAGGATGGATGCCGAGCTTCTGCAGGATGTGAATGGCCTGCATGGAGACGACGACTCCGGCGCCGTCATCGATGGCGCCTGTGCCCAGATCCCACGAGTCGAGGTGGCCGGAGACTACGACTAGTTGCTCGGGGTGCTCGGTTCCCTTCCAGTCTGCGATGACGTTGTAGCTGGGGGTGTCGGGCAGGGTCTGGGGGGTGAGGGTGAGGTGCATCTTTACTGGACCCTGACTGGTGAGGTTGGCGAGCAGGTCGGCGTCTTCGGCGGTTATTGCGGCGGCGGGAATTTTATCGACTCCGGGGACGTACATGGTCATGCCGGTGTGGGGAATGCGGTAATCGGCTCCGCCGACGGAGCGGACGAGGACGGCAGCGGCTCCAGCGGTGGCTCCGGCGATGGGTGAAGCTGCACGATACTGGACGGCGTCGCCGTAGGCGTAGATTCCTCCCTGTTGCGCAGCGAGCTGCTTGTCGAACTTCTTGTTGAAGAGGAGGATCTTGCCTTTCACGGCTCCGGAGGGCAGTGCTTTGAGGTCGGCCCAGTTATTGACGACTGCCACCTCGGCGGTGAGGCCGTCGGCGCGGGTTGCGACGCTGCCGCCGAGCGCGGTTAGTACGATTTTCTGCTGGGTGCCGGGGGCCATGCCTTTCCATTCGAGGAGCGTGCCGGTCTCTACACCGCGGACCCAGTGCGGGACTGGGGTTTTTTCGAGGGTGACTTCGGCGCCGAGTGCTTTCATCTCGGCGGCTACGTAGTCGACGGCCTGCTGCGCTTGCGGAGAGCCGCTCAGACGTGGGCCGATGTTGTCGGTGAGATGGCGGAGTTCGTCGAGCGCGTAAGGGTCGGCGATGGCGGCGTCTCTGAGACGGGCCATGGTGGCGAGCTGGGCTGGCGTCCACGCGATGGGGCCTGCGCCCATGATTCGACCCATGATGCGGTCCCGCATCGAGGTTGCGGGCGCGGAGGCCGGAGGCTGTTGGGCGGGAGTTTGCGCGGCGGCGGGGATCTGGGCAGCGAGCGAGATAGCGATCAGGGCCAGATTCAAGGCTGTTGCGACGGCCTGGAAGGCTCCGCGACGCCTGCGTGGGGCGGCAGAAAGAGAGCGGGTGTTGAGCATCAGAGCAGGAAACATGCCAGATCGTAGCATGGGAAAATCCCAAGTTGGCCGGATGGGGCGCGACTATGAGGGGAAAAAATGCGTCTAACGAGCTAGGTGGTTGGTATTCCGGGCCTACGGATAACACGCTGCTCGTCACATCGGGATTGCGAGCCGGTACGCTCAACTCGTTATACTAAGATTTGGCGATTATTCGCTCACGCTGTCTGAGATGGACAGTTTTTTGAAGTACCTGCCTCACACTATGACGGCAGACGAAAGAGGTTGAACGATTTATGCGATCACTTTTTGCCCGGTTGCGTGCCCGCCGTCTCTTGTCGGCATTTGCGGTACTCACTCTTCTTTCTACGGCTATTCTGGCCGGCTCGTACACGGTGCATGGCGTTCATGGACAAGAGAAGCAGGCGAACAGCGCCGACGCAACTCCGCTGAAGATTCCCAACTCTACGGTGGCTCCCAACGCCTTTGCGCAGATCGCAAAGCAGGTGGGCCCAGCGGTGGTGAACATCAATACCCGCACGCTTCCCAGAGATGCGGGCAACCGCAAGCGCCCCAATCCACAGCGACGGGGTGCTCCGGTTCCGCAACAGCCGGATGACGATGACCAGCCGGATTCGCAGGATGGAGCTCCCGGACAGGGACAGGGGCCGGGCGGACAGGGGAATTTCCAGGACTTCTTTAACCGCTTCTTCGGCGGGCAGGTTCCGGGTGAGGGAGACGATCAGGGGGCGGAGCGCGACTCGCTCGGATCGGGATTTATAGTCGATCCCAAGGGCTACATCATTACCAATAATCACGTGGTCGAAAAAGCGGACGAGATTTACGTTAAGCTTTCGACCGATCCGGATACGACCGACCTGGGCCGCAAAGCGCGCGTGATTGGCGTGGACAAGGCGACCGATCTGGCGGTCATCAAGATTGAACCGGACAGGCCGCTGCCTACCGTCAAGCTGGGCAATAGCGATACGACGGCGGTGGGCGACTGGGTGATTGCGATCGGCAGCCCGTTCTCGCTTTCGCAGACGGTGACGGCGGGGATTGTCTCGGCCAAGAATCGCACGATTGAGCCGGGTGTCAGCGGACAGTTTCAGCATTTTATTCAGACGGATGCTGCGATCAATCCGGGAAACTCAGGTGGTCCGCTGCTTAACATGAACAGCGAAGTGATCGGGGTGAACACGGCGATCTTTACGCAGTCCTCGGGGTACCAGGGGATTGGGTTTGCGATGCCATCGAATACGGTCGTGCAGGTTTACAACGATCTGATTTCTCCGACGCACAAGGTGACTCGCGGGGCTATTGGAATCTCTTTCCGTGAGGGACTTTCGGGCGCGGTGGGGCGTGTTTACGGCTTCAAGAATGGTGTGCTGGTGCAGACGGTGACGCCGGGAGGGCCTTCGGATAAGGCGGGCCTGAAACCGCGGGATATTATCATCTCGATCGATGGACAGCCGATCAAGGATGGTTCCGACCTGGTATCTGAGATTGCCGGGAGGCATCCGGGGAGCTCGGTGCGAATTGGATATCTGCGCGACGGAAAGCAGGCGGACACCACGGTTACGATCGGCGACCGTGATAAGGTGACTGTCGAGACTGCGGAAAATGAGGATCAGGCTCCCGCGGATAAAGGTGAGGCTGCGGAAGGCAAGCTGGGTCTTGTGGTGCGGGAAGTAACGCCGGCGACAGCAGCCAAGCTCGGGACGGGCGGCATGTCGGTGCAGTCAGTGCGGCCGGGCAGTTTTGCCGATCAGGAGGGGCTTGGACCGGGACTGGTCATCACACACATCAACAAGCAGCCGACGACAAACAAGGCGCAGTTCGATAAAGTAGTAGGTAGCCTGAAGCCGGGAGACGACGTGGTCTTTGAAGTGATGGATCCACGTCACCCGTCGGTAGGAATCAACTTCCTGGGCGGCACGCTGCCGTAGGATAGTTGTCAGAGCATTCTCCTGCGGTGGCTCCGAGCCGCGGGAGCTTTCGCAAGTTTTTTCGTTGCCTGGGCTGATCGGATGGAGTGACAGCGGTGTTGTCACCCTTTTCCACAGATTTTCAGAACGGCTTATTTTTTCTGCGCTTTATCTTGCCGTAATGGGATTCCTCCCATAGACTGTGCAGAGATAGCCAGGCAACCTTTTTACGAGGTGTACATCCGAGTGAGATTTCGTACAAGTTTTGCATTCGTAATGGCCGCTGCTATCGCGGTACCTTCAGCAATGGCCACACGCGTTCATAGGGCCCCCACCAGTGGACATTCGAAAACAACCACCAAACATCCCTCCACTACTACGCAATCCCATAAGACTCACGGACAGCAGGCGATTGACTCGCAGCGAGTGACGGCGATCCAACAGGCGCTGATTCGGGAGCACTACCTGTCCGGTGAACCCTCAGCCAAGTGGGATGGCGATACCCAAGCGGCGATGACAAAGTTTCAAGCTGATCAGGGTTGGCAGACGAAGATCACCCCTGATTCCCGTGCGTTGATCAAGCTTGGCCTTGGCCCAAACCATTCGGGAGCCATCAACCCTGAGGCATCGTCGAGTTTCAACCTGCTGAGTAGTCCCGCCGCGACGGCCCCGACTTCAACACAGGGTTTCGTTGCAGCCTCCGGTGTCAGCCACTAAGACTTTCTTTTCGATTTTGAGGTGATGCCCAGGTTTCGATTCTGAACCTGGGCTTTTCCATTTTAGGCGGCGCGATTGCGGCGAGCGACTATATTGCGCCGCGGCTATTTCAGGCGTGCTGACGCTACACGATTCTTCAGCATCGGATCGTCGGGCAGGTGGGACCAGTCGTAATAGGTGATGAGGTCGCGCATCTCGATGGTGTGGTAGCCGTTGTCCTTCAGGTACTGCATGTACTGACGGAACATTTCGGGGGGCGTGTTGACCCAGGGATGCACGACATCGGGCACTCCGTGAAACTGCAGGACTACGATCTTGCCACCCCTGGCCTGCGCTACTACTTTCTTGAAATGCTCAAAGGTCCAGTTGGGATATGCATCGCCCGTTGTAGGGATCAGGAGCGGATGGTTTTTCGTAACGTCGAGCGCGGGGCCTACTTCGACTTCTCCGTAGGGCACCTCGGGCTGCATCCCGCGGCGGGCCAGCTTGATTCCATGCTTTTGAAGTACCGCAATCGCTTCGGGGCCAAAGTTGTCGCCTGGCCATCCGAAACTCAGCGGTTTAGGTACTCCCACTTTCGCGAGTGCTTCGTCGACCTGCCGCAGTTCTTGCTCCAGCTTTGCAGCGTTCTCGGGCTTGTCAAAGACGTTGTGCGTCCAGGTGTGATTGCCGATCTCGAATCCTTTCCGATTGAGATCGGCGGCATCTTCCCAGCTCATGAAGTGCTCTTTGTCTTCCATCCACGCGTGGGTGATGTAGAACGTCGCCTTGAAGCCGTAATGTTCGAGCAGTGGAACTACGACTGTGATCTGCGACTTGACTGCGTCGTCGAAGGTGAGGATGACTGTCTTGTCAGGAATCCTTGCCAGCTGTGCCTGCCCAATATCAAGAGCCAGCGTAAAGGCCAAAGCCACGCCGAATATTCGGTTGATCTTCATCGTTCCTCATTTCGCGAAGTTTTCCGCGCGCCAAACGGACGTATCCTTTTCGTCTCGCTATATTCGCAGTTCTGGCCGCTTGTTGGACAACTCTATTCTTTCTGTCGCTTAACCCTCTGCCCGAGGGGTATAAGATGAAGGCAGATCGAGAGGGCGATTGAAGCAGACTCCCACTACGAGCCAAATGCCCGGGGACCAAATGTCGCGGACTTGTGCCGGCGCCGCTCGCGTACTCGTTCTGCTCTCGGTTGTTCTGCTCTTTGTGATGCCATGGACAGAGTATTTCTGGCATTTCGATCAGTTTCCTTCTGCCGGGGACGATTTCGAGCTGAGCGTCTTTTTGCTCGTGACCATATTTGGCCTGGTGCTTGTGCTGTTGCAGCATGGCAGGATGGGTGTGTCTTTCATCCTTGGGCTGAGGGAATGGCTTTCGTCCGTTTTACAGGGCATACGTTCACGAGTCACTGAACGTTTCGATCATCTGACCGCATCTTTTCGTACTCCCCCTTTGCCGAGTCGAACATCAGGCAGCTTCAACCCTCCCATTCGAGTCTGATCCGCCACCAGCGAGAGCCTAAGAAGCGCATGCTCGGCGCCGTCCTCTATTCCCGGTAACCAGATCGATCGCACTGCGATTTCCCCCTGGAGAACCAAATGAAAAAATCTGAAGTAGTTCATGCCTGGGCCACCATCCTTTCTGGCCGCAGCCCCTCGCTCTCCATCGAAATCACCAAGGAATGCCCCTTACGCTGTCCCGGCTGCTACGCGTTCGACGCGGCTCATCTAGGAGGTACAGCCCAACTCCGTGAACTCTCTGATTTCAAGGGAGAGGAACTCGTTTCGAAGGTGCTGGCCCTTATTGATGAACGCAAACCTCTTCACGTTTCTATTGTCGGCGGGGATCCACTGGTGCGGTATCGCGAGCTTGAATTGCTGATACCGGAGATCGAGCGGCGTGGCGTTCATACGCAGGTAGTCACGAGCGCCTTTCGCGTGGTTCCGAGCGAATGGAAGAAGTTCAAGAAGCTCAATGTGGTGGTATCGATCGATGGCCTGCAGCCGGAACACGACGAGCGACGCAAGCCGGCGACTTACGAACGCATCCTCAAGAACATCAGTGGAGCGAGGGTGACAATCCATTGCACTATCACTTCGCAGATCGTTGATCGCCCGGGCTACCTCGATGAATTTCTCGCCTTCTGGAGCAGGCGCCCGGAGATCGCGAAAGTATGGTTCAGCATTTTCACGCCACAGATTGGGGCCACTGATGTCGAGATACTGACCTCGGCTCAGCGCGTGGCTGTCATCGCAGAACTGAGGCAACTGCGCGTGAAATATCCGGTGCTGGATATGCCCGATGCTGTGATCGATGAGATCGCCTCCCCGCCGAAGAATCCGGACGAGTGCATATTTGCGAGAACGACTGAGACGATTTCTGCTGATCTCACAACCCAGATCACACCCTGCCAGTTCGGGGGAAATCCCGATTGTGAACAGTGCGGCTGTATCGCCTCAATGGGACTGGCGGCGGTGGGACATCACAAGGTGCTCGGCAATCTCACCGCCGGCCGCATTTTTATGGCTTCGGATCAGATCGGCAAAGGCTGGCGCAAGCTGCAGGGCATCTTTACGCCAAAGCCCATCCCTCAGATCGAGCCAGCGCCGTTCAAAATATTGTGAATCAGCAGGCGACAATCTGAACCAGCGTGAGAGGAGTGGAACCTTGATAGAAAATTCAACCCGGACAGAGAGTGACTTGAGACGGGACCTAGTGCGATTCAGTAAGTGGCTCTATCGTCTCGGATATATGCCCGGCACCTCGGGAAACCTCTCCGTTCGACTGGACCAGCATCGTTTGCTTGTGACTCCCACAGGTGTCAGTAAGGCTCTCCTGAAAGCGACAGACATATTGATCGTGGATAGCGACGGCACACGGCTTGCCGGCGCAAGAAAGGTTACAAGCGAAATCAACATGCACCTTGCTGTATATCACCGGCGAGGAGGCGTGGGAGCAGTCGTTCATGCCCATCCACCAATCGCCACGGCCTTCGCTTGTTCGGGACGAGCGCTCGACGAAATGCTTTGCCAGGAAGCGGTCATGATGTTGGGAGCGGTTCCGTTGGCGCGATACGCAACTACCGGGACCGAGGAGGTAGCAGCCAGCCTGGTGCCGTTCATTCCAGAACATGACGCGATACTGATGGCGAATCATGGTGCAGTGAGCTACGGCGAGACGCTGCTCGAAGCGTTCATGAAGATGGAGACGGTGGAGCACCTAGCGCAGGTAGCGCTGGTCGCTCACCAACTTGGCTCGCCACAATCCCTGAGTGCCGACCAGGTAGAACAGCTGCATTTTGCCCGGGCGAAGTACCTGAGGAACGCCGAGATCGGATCGTCCGCAGATCGCTGGCTCTGCGAAGCTCTAAACCACGGTAGATAACGATGGCAGATAAGCTGGAAGAGTGGCGGCCGGCAGGTTTCCCTACAGACCGCCCTTTGCCGGTCTCGCGCGGCTACTTCTTCTCGGTATCGAGCCAGAATTCGTAGCGGCTGCGATTCTCGTCGGGACGCGCAGTGATTGGATTGTCCAGGTGCATGACAGGGTCGCCGTCGCCGTACTTTGGCCATTCGGGCAGGCCCGGTCCGTTCGGATCGCCCTTCTTTGCGAAGTTGGTCCAATAACTCATCATCTGATCGCTGAGCTTGCGATCTTCCTCGCGCCAGGTGGCTCCGGGACGCGTATCGAGAGTGCCGAAGATGTATTCGATATCGTCGGAGTGGAATGCGAACGAGCCGGGATGGAACTTGCTTGGCGGCGCGGCGAGATCGAGCTTGTAGCGGTAGATATCCTTGTCGCCGGTGCGGCGGTCAATCTCGATCCACTTCCAGGTTCCATAGGCGATGAACTGGTCGCCGCCGAAGTCACTGGCCGAGCGCACTGCTTCGGTGTCTGTGGCGCCGGGATAGAGCTTGAAGAAATCAGCGGCCTTGTCGGCGTAGCGTTCCAGGCCCATCGCCTTCCACTTCTCCGCGGTCATGCCGATCGAGAGGAACGAACCTTCGTCGCGGTTGAATCCGGCGAGCAGCGGCACCTTGGCCTGCCTGCCTTCGTTGTAGATATTCACGACCGGTTCGGAGAGGAACTTGCCGTCGATCACTGGCGCAAAGCCGACCATGCCGCGCTTGCTAGACAACCCGAGGATCTTATCGGTGGGGATGGCGCGCAACTCGGCAAGATTGGTGGCGCCGGTTGTCTTCATCCACTCTTCTTCCTTGGGACCGCGGACGGCGAGGGATTCCATGGCGAGTCCGCCTGAGGCCAGCGCTCCACCACTCTCGCCGATCGCCTTGTGAAACAGGCCCTGCGCGGAGGGGGCAGCCATCAGTGTGCTTACGGCGAATGATCCGGCGGATTCGCCGAAGATGGTGACATTGCCGGGATCGCCGCCGAAATCAGCAATGTTGGTCTTTACCCATGTGAGGGCGGCAACCATGTCCATGAGGCCGTAGTTACCGCTGGAACCGCCCTGCTCGGCTGCGAGTTCGGGAAGCGCGAGGAAGCCGAAGACCCCAAGGCGATAGTTGATGGTGATGAGGATGACGCCCTTGCCGGGCATGAAATCGCCGTTATGGCGCGGCTCGGAGCTACCTCCGCCAGAGTAGCCTCCGCCGTGAATCCAGAACATTACTGGCAGCTTTGCTTTGGGGCCTGCGTTGGCGGGGGCGTAAATGTTCAGGGTCAGGCAGTCTTCGGAACCCTTGTCATCGGGCGTGGCGCTGTCCTGAAAAACCATGTCGTCGAAGACGTGATTCTGAGCGCAGTGGTGGCCGTATTTCGTTGCGTCCAGATCTTTCTTCCAGGGCTTTGCCGGCTGCGGGGCCTTCCAGCGTAGATCGCTCACGGGCGGGGCTGCATAGGGAACCCCCTGAAAGGCGCGCACTGCGCCATTGTTGATCAGCTTGCCGTGTACCTTGCCGTCTGCGGTCTTGACCGTCAGCGAATCGGCGCTCGCCGCGACGCCTATAGCCGAGACCGTTACTGCAATTGCCACAGCTCTAAACATGAGACTGCCTGAGAACATCCGTAGTTTCCTCCGCGTGCAACCATACAGGACGCGGGATTCGGTGGGCCAGTAACGATTTGTAACGAGCAGACGACGTTCAGATAAGCTCCGGCGCGAGCAGGTCTGCGGTGGTTTCGCGGCGCCGGATGAGGGTAGCCGTGGGGCCGTGGAGAAGCACTTCGGCTGGGCGGGGACGCGAGTTGTAGTTCGATGATTGGACCATGCCGTAGGCGCCCGCATCGAGGATGGCGACGAGGTCGCCGGGCTGGACGGGCTTTACTTTGCGGTCTCGGGCAAAGAAGTCTCCTGTTTCGCAGACGGGACCAACGACGTCCACGAGGATTGATCGGCCAGTGCGCGGAGAAACCGGCACGATCTCGTGAAATGCCTCGTAGAGGGCGGGCCGAATGAGGTCGTTCATGGCGGCGTCGGTTACGACGAAGGTCTTTTTGCCATTGCGTTTTACGTAAAGGACGCGCGCGAGGAGCGCTCCGGCCTGGGCGACGAGAAAGCGTCCCGGCTCGAGCAGGAGTTGTGCGTCGAGCCCATTGAGAGCGGTTTGCAATGCGGCAGCGTATTCTTCAACCCGGGCCTGGGGATCGAAGCCGGGGCTGCCGTGATAATCGATGCCGAGGCCGCCGCCGGCGTCAACGGATTTGATTCGGATGCTGTCGCGCTCGAGATCGCGGACGAGCTTGGCGACGCGCTCCAATGCTGCTCCAAAGGGAGCGGCTGAGCGGATCTGGGAGCCGATGTGCACGCTGACTCCGTGGGGGGTCAGCCAGCGGTGGGCTGCGGCTTCGTTGTAGATACGCCTTGCGAGGCGGATGTCGATGCCGAATTTGTGTTCGCGCAGCCCCGTTGAGATGTAGGGGTGGGTTTCGGCGAAGACGTCGGGGTTGACGCGCAGGGCGAAGCGGGCACGGCGCTTGCGTTTGGCGGCACGAGCGGCGAGCAGGGTCAGCTCCGCTTCACTCTCTACATTGAAGGCGAGGATGTCGGCATGGAGGGCCCGGTCGATTTCTTCGACGGTTTTGCCTACTCCCGAGAAGACGACTTTATTTGCGGCGTCGGGGGCGGCTGTGAGGACTCGCTCCAACTCACCACCGGAGACGATGTCGAAGCCTGCGCCGTGAGTGGCCAGCAGCTTCAGAATTGCGAGGGCTGAGTTTGCCTTGACCGCGTAGCAGATGAGGTGGTCGCGGTTCGAGAGCGCCTGCTGAAAGAGGGACAGTCGTTCGAGGATCTGATCGGCGCTGTAGACGTAAAGCGGCGTGCCGTGTTTCTTTGCCAGAGCGGTCAGGGAATGTTTTCCGCAGACGAGGGCGCCGGACTGGTACTGAAAAGGACGAGCGGGAAATTGGGGAGTTAGGCTGGCCAAGGGATTTGCTCTGGAATACCTTGAGCCTAGCAGATTGCGGCGCCGGCGACGTTTATTGTGTTGCGGCGCCCCATCCCGAGATCAGGATTGGGGCGGAGGCTGCTGCACTTGTCCCATCGGCATTTCGCCTGGAAGCTCTTCGGGAATGCCTATCCAGCAGGCGAGATAGATAACCTCGGGAAACGGGAAGAGGAATATGCCGCTGACTACTGCAACGATTCGCACCAGGCCAACGTCCCAGCCATAGGTTCTCGCGAGGCCTGCGCATACTCCGGCAAACTGCCGCCCATAGAGTGGGCGCTCTAAACGCGGCTGATAAGGCGAATAGGCAGCATAGGACGCTCCTGAAACGAATGTTCCGCACGAGGAGCAAAATCGTGCTGCGTACGGTAAGGCACTTCCACAATTTCTACAGAAGGCTGTCATAGTACATTCTCCATCCTCAACGGACCGTTCAGTATTCCATACGCTGGGCTGGGGGGAAAGGTTCCGTTCCGGCTGGTGTTCAAACCGGCCTCGGAATCAAGGCCGCGGCGGTTGAGGCTCGGGCTGGCGTATCAGGCGGCGGGGCGGTCGGGTTTTCAAGGCCCCTGATAGGGCGTTTTGAGATAGCGGCGGGCGATTTCGGCCTGGGTGGTGTCGGAGCCATTGGCGATGGCTGCTTCGTAGTCCTTGATTGCCTGTGCTCGTTCGCCATTGAGGTCGCGCGCCTTGCCGGCAGCTACGAGAGAGCGCCGTTTCAACTCCGCACCTGAACCCTGTGTCCAGGCCGCTTGTTCGTAGTTGCGGGCAGCCTCGGAAAAATGGCGCTGGCCTCGCAGTGCCTCGGCCAGTCCGAAGTAGGCTAGTTCGAGATGGGCGGAGGGAAAGTAGCTGGGTTTGGCCGCCTCGGCCAACAGGCTTTGGTAGGCGGTTACTGCGGCCATGCCTTCCCCTGCGTCTTTGCGGAGATTGGCTTCCTCAAGACAGAAGAGAAAATCGCGGGGATACTTTGCCTTGAGACTGCGCACGACGCTAATCGCTTCCTGATAGCGCGACTCGCGCCGCTGGAATAGAGCGATTACGGTTCCCGCCTCGGCGGAGGTCATGGGCCCGTGAGCGAAGTCGTCGTGCAGCAACTCCATTCCGCGGGTTTTGGAGCCGGTGATTCCGGCAAAGCCGAGGAAGAATTTGAAGCTCCACGGGAGCGCTCCGATGACGTACTGGTAGGTGCCGACTACGAGCTTGGCATCGGTGTAGCTGGGGTCGAGTTGGAGGACCTTCGCTTCGTCGCTGTGGGCCTGCAACGCAAGATGAAAGGCTGCGTTGAAGCTCCGCTCGACCATGGCCATGTAGGAAGATCGCAGGCTCTTGGCCCAGCCTCGCGTGTAGAGCGCATCGACGTCGTGAGGATTTTTGTCCAGGCGGGCATCTGCTTCGCGGAGAGCCTGCTCCTCGAGGCCGAAAATCCGGTCGCGTATGGCGGGGTCTTCGGGGGTAGGATGCCTGCCGCTAAGAAAGCCATCGTTGGCGTAGAAGGTGGTATCGAGCAGGTCCTGACGGTAGAGCTCTTCGAAGACTCGCGCCTCAAGCAGGAAAGTGGTTGCGGCCGGATCGCCGGGATGAGCAGCCTGGACTTTGGTGAGGAGGGCGACGCATGCCGGGTAGTCGAGCTCGTAGAAGTGCTGATAGGCCTCCTGGACCATCGGATCCTGATGCAGGGGGCTGGCTCGGATTTCGGCCGCGGGGGCGGTAGCCGCTGCGGCAACGACGATCGCCGCTGCGAGAGACAATTGCCTGCGCCGAAATTGCACTTTGCCTCCGAGCCTGGCTGGTTTTATGACCGCGAACTCACGGAATCTGTCTCCGCCGCGACGGCTTTCCTCAATATGGGACGACGAAATGGGACGACGAAACAGAATGCCCCAAGGAATCGTCTCATGCCGAAAGGGAACTTCCTGATCTCGACGTTAATACATAGTGAGGACGGTTGACGGCATGCCGGGATCGCTCCTCTTTGACGGATGACCTGCGAAAAAGGGCGACGACGAACACTGACGGTAAAAGACAGGAATGTCGAATGACTCGCAAAGAGACCCTGCTGGTTCTTATTAACCAAGCTTGTGCCAATGGTTTCGACTTTCAACGGTGGTTTCAAACGAATATTTCTTCAGATTGGCCAGAGATGGAGGAAGCCGTTGCGCTTCTTTCCGGCGAAGGCCGATATTATGCCTTGGTTTTCTCTCATGATTTCGCCCGAGCCGTATGGAAGAAGGGCGCACAGATGACTTTTATTGTTCCGTCCATGACGTACTCGAGGGTGAACGGTAAGGGTGAAGTGGTCACGATCAACCGCAAGCCGTTTACGCGGCGAACGATCAAGGCCGACGTGTGGAAATATCACCTGCGGCAGATGTCAATCAGCGAAGACCCGGTATGGTATCTCAAGCGGTTTGTGACGTTCACGGAAGCAACGCAATCTCGCCGCGACGTCCTGGAAAGCTTCTCGGTGATCCGCTGAATTGAAAAAAAGACGCCGATTTTTGGGCTCGGGCGCGCGGAGAAATTGACGGCGTTACGGCCCAAAAGCCGGTTTGCTGTTTTAGAATGTGTCAACAGGCAAATTGGGTTGGTTAAAGGACTTAGCCTCGCCAAGAGCCTAGATTACTGATTAGTTAATAATTGTTTTAATAACAAAGATGGGCGTCCAAGCGCTCAAAATGGATCAGTTTGCCTGTATTTTTTCGCCCATAAATTGTCTTAAATCTTTGACTTGAGCTTTTATCCCCGGTATCCTCATGAATAGCTTATGAGAACACGCATGGTATGCAACGCACGAAGAAGTCATCGCCCATTCACCGCGGCAGCTCTTGCGGTGTTGGTAACGGTCGCTGGCGTAACGTCGCACGCTGCGGTGAGTCCGAATGTATCAAGCGGCACTCTTGGGCCCAAAATGCAGAAGTGGATGCAGGTCGGCAAGGCATCCTGGTACGGACGACGCTTTCAGGGCCATCGCACTGCCAGCGGGGAGGCGTTCGATTTGAACATCCTGACCTGCGCGCATCGGACATTGCCGATCGGAACACTGCTGAAGATTACCAATCTGGGCAATAGCCGTTCGATCATGGTGCGTGTGAATGATCGCGGGCCGCTGCAGAAGGGCCTGATCGTGGACCTGTCGTATGCGGCTGCACGATCCCTTGGTTTTGGAGGAAAGGGTCTGGCACGCGTGCGCTTGGAAAAGGTCGAGGGCGCCGAAGCAGCGCAATTGAACTGGCCCAACCTCGGGGGGCCTGAGGGTCTTCCCTACTCGCGTTAAGATGGTTTCATGGCCGACAGAAACCCTGAGGCTCCGTATTCCGTAGCAGGGTCCGCGCGATTGAGTGCGGAACAGGCTACTTCCCCTTTTGATCTTGCACGGCAACATCTGATTGTGGCCCTGGATCTGCCTACGGCAGAGGTGGCTCTCGCGCTGGCCGATCAGTTGAGCGAGCAGTGCCAGTGGTTCAAGGTGGGGCTTGAGCTGTATATCGCTGCCGGGCCATCGATTGTTGAAAAACTGGTAAGCCGCGGCCATTCGGTTTTTCTTGACCTCAAACTACACGACATACCCAATACGGTGGCTTCAGCGGTGCGTGCGGCTGCGGGGCTTGGGGTGGGCTTGCTGACCGTGCACGCTGCGGGTGGGCCTGCGATGCTTTCCGCGGCACGCGAGGCGGCTGCAGGGCTCGCAGATGCGCCGGAACTGCTGGCTGTAACAGTGTTGACGAGCATGGATGCGGCGCAGCTACAGGCTACGGGGGTCTCGAGGGCGCCTGCGGATCAAGTCGAGTTGCTGGCAGAACTAGGGCTGCAGGCCGGGATTCGCGGATTCATTTGTTCGGCGGAGGAGGCCGGGAGGCTGCGTTCGATCACCGGGCCGGACGGGGTGCTGGTGACTCCGGGGATTCGCCTTGGGGGCACCGATCAGGCTGGCTCAGGCGATCAGAAGCGTGTTGCCACACCGACGTATGCGCTTGAGCAGGGGGCGAACTACCTGGTTGTCGGAAGGCCGATAACGCGGGCTGCGAATCCTGCGCTTGCGGCGGAAGCGATTCTGCTGGAGATTGCGGAAGCCCTGGCAATAGCGCCCACGGAATAGTCTTCCGGGATGCCACACTTCCAGGTTTTTTACATTGCGCCTTTGCCCCAGAAGACGGCAGGGACGGTGCCCAGCAATATCTTTATATCGAGCATCAACGACCAAGAGTCAATGTATTGCAGGTCCTGACGGATCCAGTTCTCGAAGTCGGTGTTATTGCGGCCGCTCATCTGCCAGATACAGGTAATTCCGGGCAACACGCTGAAGCGGCGTAACTGTGCCGAATCCTCGATCTTAAGTACGTCTCTAACAGCTAATGGCCTGGGACCTACGAGGGACATTTCTCCGGTAAGTACATTCCATAACTGCGGTAACTCATCGATAGAGGTCTTGCGCAGGAACGCTCCTACTTTTGTAACTCGGGGATCTTCTTTGATTTTGAAGACAGGGCCGCCCAATTCATTTCTGTGCTCGAGTTGAGCCTGGAGGACTTCGGCATTTACCACCATGGTTCGCAACTTAAGGATGCGGAAGCGACGACGGTGCCAGCCGTATCGATCCTGAGAAAAGAGGACCGGGCCTGGGCTGGTGAGCTTGATGGCGATGCCCGCTGCGATCAGGATCGGAGACGTGAGCAACAGCAGAGCGCTTGCGCCGAGAATATCGATTGCACGTTTGACGTAGCGCGACGAAT
>Ga0206962_1075_pt2 | contig 35311 bp, 17 predicted proteins | sample Alteio_BWOrgHeat_27_FD_153241 | JGI IMG/M metagenome (GOLD analysis project Ga0206962, IMG submission 153241) | Enriched cells from forest soil in Barre Woods Harvard Forest LTER site, Petersham, Massachusetts, United States -... | ecosystem: Environmental > Terrestrial > Soil > Temperate forest >...
TTTGTCATGATACTCCTGTTCCTTGCCCCTGTTATAAATGCTCAGCAGGACGGCGGACCCTGTAATTCGAGGTGGTCTAAAAGCAATGCAATGAGTTATAATAATATCAATGTTTATTATGCCATTCAAATGAACAGTTGTGGTGCCAATGGTGTGTGCGGGTGGCCTAAAGTATGGCTGTGGCATAATTATCATGGGCCGGCGAGTATTACACTTAAGTTAAAAGGAATAGATGCGGATAATAAAACAGTGGTAACTTCTTTCTCTGCCGTCGATCTGAATTGTATGGAATTCAACAAAGATCCGGGCAACTACCATTTTTTTTGCCATTATATAGGTGTACAGGAATGCAGTATACGATACAAATCGGGCAAAGACCTTTATGAAATAACGTACAACAACGATACGCGGGATTATACCTATACCAAGAACGGCAGCAAAGTACTATCGAATGGGAAGACGGAAGAAGAAATGAAGATAGAAGCCGAATATAATTCTTTGATATCGGAAGGCGACCGGCTCATGGGAACTGGTAAATATGATGAAGCAGAAGGCAAGTATGAAGATGCTGCCAGGCTGTTGCCGGATAAATCCCATCCTAAGTCACAGGTGGAGAAAGCGCGTTCGTTGAAAAAGGACCAGGAAGAAAGAGAGAGAAAGAAAAAGGAGGAGGAAGCAAAGGCAGAAGAGAAAAAGGCGGAAGACAAGAGGAAAGCGGAGGAGAAGAAAAGCTCCGCTAGTTCCAAGTCCTCTTCGGGAGATGCAGGCAGTGGAGGAAATTATACTGGCTATTATCAGACCAAAGAAGGGGCCGACTATCAATATGCTATGAAGCATCATGCCGACATGCAGCAACAGGACACTAAAAATCTGACAGCTGCATTATCCCTGGCTGTAGCATGGGTTGGCTTCTTCCTTTTTCCGGAACCGGATAATTGTATTTATGAAAGCAAAGGCACTTTCGTTTCCTTTGCCCCGACAATGAGTATGGGTGGTGTGAATACATTTTCGAATGCAGTGAGTACCACAGAAACGGAATATAATTATATGGCTGGTACCCAAACAGTATCGAATTCAACTACTTCGACGAAGCCCAATTCAATGATATACATCCCTAATTTCGGTGCGAAACTGGAGTTCGGATGGCTCAATGATGTAAGCCAGCTCTCCTTTCCGATCAAGGGCGCGTTCGGCATTTTTACAGATGAAAGAATGTGTGTTCAGGCTTCCGTAGGTGCTCTGTTGTTTCTGGGTCCGGCTAAATCACAGCACTTAAAGCTGGGTTTGGGTTATGAGTATCTCTATCAGAACGGTTCCATGGCAACCAATGATGTAACCAGTACTTCTGGAAGTGTTCCGGATCCTACTGGTGCACTCTTTGGATTTACAGGGGCCACCGCTTCGTACAACGCCTTTACAACTACGGATGGAATGAATAATTACGCGATGGGTTGCAGCACGATGAAAGTCGGATTTCGGTATCAAAAGTATTTCAGTTCCAGAACCTACAATACTTCTGAGCCTTTCGTATTTGATATGTTTCTGACTGGAACTACGTTGACAGACCTCAGCGGTCCGATCAATTACACCTATACGCATGGCATTTATCCGGGCCTTGAAATAAATATTTCCAAAATGGGGGTATTTGGCTTTTATGCCAAAGTGATACCAATGATGCCGGTTGGTGAAGTTGACAGCCCCAAAAATATCACTGATACCCCAACCACTTCTCCTTATTTTGAAGTCGGGATTAAACGCGAATACAGTTGGTTTAAGCGAAAGCATCCGAATCCTTATATGAAGTAATATCGAGCGAGCAATCTGGTGTTATTCGTCTTTGTCGTTCATCATAGGCCTACATTTGTCATAGAAGAATAATTTCGACCACCTCTTTATCAGGTAATTTTTAAAAAAGCAAAGCAGCAGGTTTCAGGAGGATATAAAAACCCTTAATTTCTTATGAAACGAACAGAGCGTCCGTTTCCCCTGTCGAGGTTCTGAAAAAAGACGTTTGAGTTTATAAAGGAGAGGCAAAGGCTCCATGCAGTATCATTAATGTCGGCAGAGGAAGTCCAAAATGAGGATTCATCGGAAAAACCAAAGTAATCATCATTGGTATTCATTTCACGATCGGCATTTTTAGCATATCCCTGTTTATGATCATTTTCACCGTCCGCATACCTATGGCCGGCAGCTATGGCTGCAAAGCCAGTACTGTCTTTGTCCCGTCTCATTTTATCTCCGGCAGCTTTCCCGTCTCCAAGGTTTTTTATCAACTGATTCCATTCTGCTTTCGAGGGCACATGCCATCCTTTAGGCGCGAAACCTCTTTTGTCATTCAATGCATACCAGTTGTATAATTTTCCGCAAGTATCCCGGTACTCTATACTATTGTTGATTTCATTCATCTGCTGATAACACCATGCCGGCTTATGGGCTCTGCCCGCTTCTTCCCAGGCCATACTGGAGGCCGCTTCGGGTATAGTATCTCCATTCTGAAACGTGATGATCTTAAGGTTGGACTGGGTCCATATTTGTTTGGCAATGGTAACAGTATGTTCTGTTAGGGTAATTTGAATAGTCCTGTTTCTAAATTCCGTATTGAATGTGTTCAATTTTTTCCAGTTTTTCCCGGTCTCCTCTAACCGGTAGATACCCTCATTGGTTGCCGCAAAAAAGAAAGCCCCTTTGTGAATGATTTCATTGGCATGAAAATTCAAGGCCGTCCAGGTTTTTCCCTTGTCATCCGAAAAAAATGCTTTGTACGCATCATTCGTTGAATTCCAGATAAACAGTTTTTGAGAGGTAGCTAGGAACCCTGTGGGGCGATAGGGGAGGAGACTTCCGGTTTCCCATGTGAGTCCTGCATTAGTTGAAAGCCTTGCCGTTGAATCTTCCGTATTTCCAAGTCCAATTCCTAGTATGGCCGTGCCGTTGGTAAGCATGGCGTGAAACCAAAGCTTTCCGCCATTCAAAGGGGTCCATTTTTCAGTCTCTCCATAGTAATAAAAAGTTGGATCTTGGATACGTTTAAAGTCAGGTTTTACCACTACCTCACCATCCAAGTCATCGGATAGTGGTTTCCAGCTGTTGTCCGGATTTAACTGGTAAATGTGCTGTCCGACTGCAAATAGTTTCCCGTTTCTCACGGCAAACGACTCTACCTGATCGCCCTCCTTGTATCCATTCGAACCAATCACTTCTTCAGGTATTCCGGTATTCCCCTTTACCCAGTTTTTACCTTTGTTCGTAGAATAGTAAATAATATACCCATCACGTATGGTATAGATGATATTGTTCCATAAAGCCATATTGATGATAGGAACATGGTAGTAAGCATCTTCGGAATTTTTCCAGGACTCCCCGTTATCGGCCGAATAAAAGATGCCTTGCTCCGTGCTGGCATATAAACTGATGCCATCCGTTATAAGGCCATTGACGAGAATTTTGGGGACAGCTTTTTCCTGATTACCCTGTGCTTGGATAGAAGCGATGAGGAAAGAGGATAACAGAAAGATAACGATGAAGCGGGTTTTGACATTCATAAATTGGCAACATTTATTGAGTCTATTAATAGAGACGTAGGCTTCCCATACATGAGCGAAAGGAAGATGGACGGTACAAGTATCCCGGAATGGAGGTGCAGGTACACAGGGAAATTTTAGGAAAGATAAATAATATTTCTTCATGCTCCTTTTCGGGCAGATATTATTGGTTTGCTGTCGTCAGATGCGAACGAAATTAGTTTAGATTTGTTATTCGTCTCTTCATATGATCCATACAAACAAGTCCCGGGAATGGTGTACAGGAAGGATATGTAATTAGTGAAAAACAATCTCCTATGATCAGAAAAGTTGTTTTACAATTCAATTTTTTTTTACTCTCCTTCTTTCCGTTAGCAGGAATTGCCGGATCATTGCAGCTTTCAACTCAACCTGGATTTACACACATAAGCGAAGCTACAAATAGAAAAGTGAATGGCTTAAAGCAAGGGAAGTGGGTTGAATATCTGGATGCCGGTTTTAAAGAAACGGAGGTAAAAAGCAAAGCAGGTTATTACCGTCTTGTTCAGTATGAGGCCGGAAAAATTTGTGGAACACGCCTGATATTTTATATAAGTGGAGAACTTTTTGGTGAGGCATCATACAAAATGGGAGAAAGAACCGGAATGCTGAAAAATTATTACAAAAATGGTCAGCAGAAAGTTGTCACCTCTTATGTCAATGGGAAGGCGAACGGACCCAATACGGAATACTACGAAAATGGAAAAATTCTGCGAACTTCTTCGTTTCAGAATGATAAACAGGAAGGCCTCACAAGGAAATATTTCAATACAGGTGAGCTTCAATGGATAAGACCTTATTCCTATGGTTTGACACATGGAATAGAAAAGACATATGACGAGAAAGGTCAGTTGGTGCAAGTGCAGTGTTGGTTGTACGGGGTTCCGTATGTATTGGATATATGGGGGCTTTCAAAAGCGGAGCCTTCGGGACCAAAAGAAAAGCTGATCACGGGTTTGTCATATCCAATACAAGGAATGGTTGTTCCTGCCGGCCAGCCGAAGGAAACGATTATTCCTGCACCCAGGATTACGAAAACAAAATTCAAGACCATTGTATCTTTGCAGGAGAGTCCTTTTCAGGCAATACGGTTTGTGAAAACAATATCACCCGGCAAAGAGAATTACTCGTTTCCTGAAACATTGTCGGTAATACCCCGTCATGTCAAATGCATTTATCCGGTCCCGGTTGCCATCAATGCCCCCAAACTAAGTGAACAGAGTAACAGCAAAATAGTCAATTACGGAACCCGGGAAAACTTGCCGGATAATATTGTTGATGATATTGAGCTTAACAGCCGGCATTGGATGTGGATTGCTACAAGAGGAGGAATAAGCCGGTTTGACGGGCAGCGTTTTACCACTTTTGGAATTAAAGAAGGCCTTCCGAGCAATCATGTCAGATGCGTGTTGGAAGCTAAGGATGGAAAAATATGGATAGGTACGGAAAAAGGCCTTTGTGTGTTCGATGGACAGCAATTTGATATTTATGATAAAGCTCAAGGCTTCACCAATTCGGAAGCCTGGACAATGATGCAGGACAGCAAAGGGAATATCTGGATTGGAACAATGGACGACGGGCTTTATGAATATAGCAAGGGTCGCTTTATTAAGTTTACTGATAAGCAAGGATTGGGAGATGATGTCCGGGCATTCATGGAGGACAAGAATGGCAATGTTTGGATTGGTACACAGCAAGGGGGGCTGTATAAATACAACGGGACCTTTTTTTTGCAAGTGGATCTGGGGCAAGGAAATTTCGGAAAGGTGTCCATCCACAGTATAACGATGGGTCATGATGGGGATATCTGGATAGGAACTGTAGGGAATGGACTGTTCCATATACGGGATACGAATTATCAACATTATTCAGAGAAAGAAGGCCTGCCCAGCAATTCCGTTCTCGAGTTATTTATGGATAGCAAAAACAGGCTGTGGGTGGGCTCGTGGGGAAAAGGAGTTTCCGTACTGGAAGCTAAGGAGCTGCGAACGTACAATGTAAAGAATGGATTGAGCGATGATATCATCTCGGCTATCAAAGAAGATTCCAATGGAGACATGATTATCGGAACCATGTCGGGATTTTCTAAAATATACATGAACTCCTTTGAATTTCTTACAAAGAACGGAGGACTAAGTGATAATTTGTTACTGCATGTGATTCCTGATACTGTAGGCAGATTATGGTTCAGCACTTTTTTCGGTGGTGTCGATATTTATAATGGATATACCATTGCAGCTTATGGCGATACGTTAAACGGATATTCCTGTATCCTGAAAGACAGGAAGGGCTTTTTTTGGCTTACAGGAGGTAGCTCGCTTTCCAGATTCGATGGAGTACACTTGAAAACCTATACGGTGTCAGAGGGTTTGTGTGGAAAATACGTCACCACAGCAAAAGAGGATAAATACGGAAATATATGGATCGGAACAAATGGAGGGGGACTCTCTGTCTTTAATGGCTCCACTTTCACCAATTATTCCGAAAAAGAGGGGTTTACCAATGGTTATGTCACTTGCTTTGAGGAGGATAAAATGGGAAGGATGTGGGTAGGAACCATGAGCGAAGGTGCCTGGTGTTTTGAGAAGAACACAATCACTCATTATACGAAGAAGGAAGGGTTGTTTAAAAATTATATAACCTGTATTCATCAAGATAAAACAGGAACCCTTTGGTTGGGATCAGATCCGGGAGGGATACAATATTTTGACGGATTGCATTTTTATGGAGTTTCGGAAAAGGAAGGAGTTAGCGGGGGCAGTGTACTTAATATTATGGAGGATAGCACTGGAAATTTTTGGTTAGTGACCTATAAAGGCCTGGATTTTTTTGACAAGAAGAAATTCATGATGCTGTTATCCTCTCGGAAAATCAATGGGTCAGCTTCAGAAAACCCCGTTCTTTTTGCCTCAGACAGTCTTATTACTGTTTTTGATCAGTCGGATGGCTTGATTGATGAAGGATCTACCGGATGCGGGAGTGCATACATGGATAAGAAAGGCCAGGGCTGGTGGGGATCAGGTAAAGGTATTATCTCAGCGAATTTTTCAAAAGGACTGATACACCCGGTTGCTCCTGAACTGGAAATGGATTATCTGGAGGTGAATGAAAGCACGGTTTCATGGAACAACCTGAAGGAATTAGAAGAAAATCCCGATTCATCGATTGCCAAAAAACTTCGCCCGGTTTTTAGCCATTCGGCCGATTTCGGTAATTACCCTATAGGGCTGGAGCTTCCCTATAATTCAAATCATATTACTTTTCATTGTAGTGCTATTGACTGGCAGGCTCCGCATCGGATTGTTTATCAGTTTATGCTGGAAGGGCTGGACAGGCAATGGAGCCGTCCGACTCCGGATAACAAATTTGACTACCGCGAAATTCCACCGGGTCAATATGTGTTTAAAGCCAGAGCTATCGGTATAGCCGGTAAATGGTCTTCTCCGTTTCTCTATTCATTTGTAATACGGCCGCCCTGGTGGAAGACCTGGTGGGCATATACCTGTTATATACTGGCAGGAGCATTGCTGCTTTATACCAGCTTCCGATGGAGAGAGAGACAGTTGCTACAACGACAGAAAGAGCTGGAAAATACGGTGGAGGAAAGAACCATGGAAGTAACCGCTCAAAAAGAAGTGCTGAGCCATCAGAAAGAGCTGATTGAGGAAAAGCAAAAGGAAATTCTGGACTCTATCAATTATGCCAAGCGCATTCAATATGCCTTGCTTGCAGAAGAAGCTCTTTTGAAAGTGAACCTCCCGGAACATTTTGTATTGTTTAAACCTAAAGATATTGTAAGTGGAGATTTTTATTGGGCATTCAGCAAGGGAGGACGATTCCTATTGGCAGCATGTGATTCTACGGGGCATGGGGTGCCTGGAGCTTTTATGAGCTTATTGAATATTTCCTTTCTGAATGAGGCCCTTGTGGAGCGGAACCTGACCAATCCCAATGAAATATTTAACCATGTAAGGTCTCAGCTTATTAAACATATCTCGCAGGATGGAGGACAGGATGGAATGGATGGAGTGATAGTGTCATTGGAGCAGGAGCAGTTTTCATATGCTGCAGCTCATAATGCTCCGGTTGTAGTAAGGGGTAAAAGTGTTTTGGATCTGGACGCGGATAAGATGCCGGTAGGTAAATCACCCCGGGAAGAGACTTCTTTCAGTTTGAGAACGGTGCCTGTTCAGAAAGGAGATATGCTTTATCTCTTTACCGATGGATATGCCGATCAGTTTGGCGGCCCTAAAGGAAAAAAATTCAAATACAAACAATTGATGGAATTATTTGTTTCAATCAGCGAGTTGCCGGTGAATGAACAGCAGGAAAAACTACAGACTGCTTTTGAAGCCTGGAAAGGAGACAACGAACAAGTGGATGATGTCCTGGTTATTGGGGTCCGTATCGTATAACAGAGACGGTGTCTTTTATTTGACCAAAAGAAAGGACTCGGTACTAGAAAAGTATTTATTGTCAGGAATAAGGCTCATGTTGTCCTTTACAATAATAATCGACATCATACTTGCCGGGGTATTTTTCCCGAAAAATGTTAAGTCCGGATCATTCCCTTTTTCAGATTTAATGCAAATCTCCTCCCTGGTGATAGGATCTTTGAATTTGGTTTCGAAGTAGGAAGTTCTTTTTCCCCAACCAGGAATATTGATGGTCTTGCATCCGATTTCCATATCATGTGGCATCGAGAGATTTCCTTCCGTAATAAAATAATTCAAATCTGTTATAACGGTGTCTTTTTGTCTTAAACAAATAGAAACATAATTTCCGGATGCTCCTGGGCTGAAATTCAGTGTAAACTGGACAAGGGGTCGAAACTTGAATTCAAACAAGGTGTCGTTTTTTCTTTTTAAACGCCCTTTATAACAAAGGTAGACAATACTGTCTTTGTGTATTCCCCGGATAAAGCAAGTGGAATCTTTCAGTATTGTGAACTCGTATCGGAAGTCTGGAGTCTTATGTGTCCGGAATGTTTTCTGGGCAACAGCCGTGAAGGTGAAAATCAGAAATAAGGAAAGAGAAGCGAATCGTTTCGTCATATCAATAGGTATGAGTTGAAAGCAGAAATGTATTTAAACTCGGATTCCAATGACTAATATATCATCTGTTTGTTCCAGTGTTCCTTTCCATTCCTGATGGAATGCCTCCAGCACTTTTCCTTGCTCTTCCATTGCTTTTTCCTGAATAGAGAGTAATAGTTCCCTGAATTTTTTAGTCATCAATTTTTTATCCCTGGCTCCGAACTGATCTGCAAACCCATCACTGCTTAAGTAAATTGTATCTCCGGCTGACAATTGAATCCGGTGTGTTTCAAATTCCTGATTGTCGTCGGTAAGTCCGCCCAGAGCGGTTTTGGTGGCTTTGAATTCGGTTAACGTCGTATCCAGCTTCCGTATAATCCAAAGAGGCCTGTTGGCTCCGCTATATTCCAATATGCGCCTTGTATTGTCAAAATAGCATAAGGCGATGTCCATTCCATCTCTGGTGGAGTCCTCTTCCTTATTTTGTCTAAGTGTTTTTTTAAGCCCTCTGCTCGCAAGCTGTAAGAGGTTTCCCGGGGAATGAGTCTGTTGAAGGGCTTCTGTGAGTTTTTCCGAGCCAATCACACTCATGATGGCACCCGGAACACCGTGTCCGGTACAGTCGGCTGCTGCAATGAGACAGCCTTCAGGGAAATCGGCGAAAAAATAGAAGTCTCCGCTGATAATGTTTTTGGGTTTGTAAAAAACAAATGAATCAGGGAAGGCAGATTTGATACTGACCAGTGGGGGAAGGACAGAATCTTGTATGCGTTTCGAATAATTGATACTGTCCGTAATTTCCTGTTTCTGATTAGCGATCTGAATGTTTTGTTTTTCGAGATTTATATTCTTCTCGACAATTTCAGCGGTTCGTAATTTAATGATTTTTTCCAGGCTGGCATTCTTGTCTCTCAGCCTTTTCGAATTAATGATGACAATGAGATAAATAAAGCCGGCCAGGAAGAGTGCATAACCAAGATAGGATACAGGCGTACGATACCAGGGGGGGCGTATCACAAAATGAATGGATGCCGGCCGGCTATATTTGCCGTAAATATTTACAGCTTTAACAGTAAAGGTATAAGCGCCTTCCTTGAGGTTCTGGAAAACGGCTTTTGTTTCTCCTGATAAAACGGACCAGGTAGTGTCAGATCCTTTTAGCTGATAGATGTATTGTATTTTTGAATTTTCCTCAAAATAGGGAGCTGCAAATTCGAAAACAACCTGGTTGAATGCATAGGGAAGTGTAAAAGAAGGGGAGGCCGAAGCTGTATGACCGGCATAGAGCAAGGAGTCTTTAGCCGTGGTCATACGGGTTATCAATACCGGAAATGATTTGTCATAGTCCTGTATCACTTTGCCATCATAAAGTATAAGCGCGTCATCGGCACCAATACAGCATAAGCAATCAGATTCCGGATATATGACATTAATTTTGCCTGCATCGATAGATAAGAAGGGCTGTGTGCACAAGATCCTGGTTTTTTTATCCAGGTAGGCAGGCTGGTTACTGATTGACAGCCATATTTTGTCCAAGGACTCATTGACAAGGGAGATAGGTGCAGTGATCCCTTTTTGTTGATATTCAGAAATCCATTCCATCTTTTCTTTTTGGCCTCGGGTGTATTGCAACAATCCTTCATTGGTGGCAAAAACAATCTTTTTCCCAAGGCGGAAAGGCAGAAGTAATTCCCCCTCTACGGATGGAGGAAATCCCATGTGACTCATCTTGATTTTAAGCCCGGGAGTTATCTCCACCCTGAAAGTGCCATTGGTTCTGGATGCAACTATGAATCTGGAAGAGCCGTCAGCTTCCGGTTCTTCTTTTTCTATGCGGACGATATTATTAATACTATCAAAGAAGTCCAGAACCTTCCAGTTTTTACTGATAAGATACATACCCGCAGCATTTCCTGCCAGTAGCAAATCTTGTTCAGGGGCGTAGGAAAAGGAACGCAGCTGGGGAAGGTCCATTACCTTCTTCGCCTGCAGGTTCTGTATCACGTAAAATCCGTCGTTTGTTCCGGCAACTAGCTCTTTGCGGATAACAGACAGACCCCATACCTGGTTCTGAATGGATGTGGCCGGAATAAAATGCGGTAGACCTTCCTTTTTTTGTTTAACGAATAAACCGCTGGAGGTAGCTATATACAATAAGCAATCTACCATCAGTATGTCATTGATATTTCCTTTCAGCCCCGATTCTTCCGCATACCTGGAAAGAGGAGATCCATAAGTGGCTTTGCTGATACCGTTGCTGAGAGTAAGCCAGATATTATGCTGATCATCCTCCAGTATCCCCTTTACATCATTTACCCTTAAGCCCATGTCCTGATTGATGATGGAAATCAAATGTCCGCCGGCATCCATCAGAATGACTCCATTTTCTATCGTATTCAGGGCAAACAATCCATCGTGCAGCCGGATACCACCTTCAATTCCGCAGGAAATCAGTAATTCATCGATATCCGTGTTCCGTTTGAGAAAGGGAGTTGCCGGATCTGAAGGGTCATAAATATAGAGTCCCTTTTCTCTTGTCACGATCAATATCTTTCCGGTATTGTCATAGGGCATCATGGCAAAAATGCCAATGTCGCGAAAAACCCCTTTGATGTCAATTAAAACAAGAAACCCATCTTTCAGTTTCATTAACCCGGAGCCTCTCTGTCGTACGTAAAATTCTTTGTTCACAACAAACGAAGTGTGAAAGGAGGTAGCCGGGCTGACAATTGTTGTTTTCCCGTTACGAAACACAAAAATATTTTCATCACACTGGAAAAAGACTTCTTGTGCGGTGGCATAGGTCATGAATATATTGGTGAACTGCCTGTCTTTTTCAGGCAATGAATCGGAGAGGGAGTGGTATACTAGTTTGCCGGGCTGGTCACATTTCAGAAAACCAAATTCCTTTTGAGCGCCTACGAAGATTGTGCCAGCTGAATCTCTGGCCAGGGAAAGCACATACGAGCCTTCTTTAACAGGAATAAATCCCCATTTGTTTCCATCGTATTCAAGCACTCCGTTGCTGCTTCCAACATACATTCTTCCGTCTTTGCCCTGTACCATCCCCCAGTTGTCGGATGCCTGATTTTTGCCGTATTCGTTCCGGGTGTAATTCCGGATGGATAAGCGGTTAAACTGGGCAGAGCACAATGAGTTGATAAGAACGAAGAGAAAAAAGAAAATGTTTTGGGCAGGCTTTGTATTCATAAATCCGGAAAATTATTTATTGTAATGACAGAGTACTACCGGGTATCAGTTGTCAAGACCTTCCTGCTTCCGTAGCCATTGTTTTACATTCTCAGTATCAGGTTTTCCATAAAATTCATTGATGAAGGAAACAACTTCCGATACTTTTTCCTGATAGGTCTTGTTTTTTATTTCAAGCAATATCACTTGCACTTCTTTCTTCATCTGCTCATCGGCAGGGAAAACAAGATGAAGATCGCTCATCTTTTGGCCGTGTTTATGGGTATAGTAAAATAATTCGGCATTCAGGTATTCCGGATTCGTAACAGCAACACCATCTATAGTAAATAATTGTTTTCTGTTCAGTAAGATCGTGTCCTGCCGGAAGAGTATTTTTTTATCAATCATTTCCCCTTTGTATTCATATCTGGCGAAGAAGAATGAAGTGTCATTCATCACAAAAGAGGATGGGTTAATGAAAATTCTGGTTTCATCAAGAATCACATTGCTATCCTGAAAATAATTCTGTAAGTCGAGTGAGTTCAGAATGCTGCCGGATCTGGAACTGATATTATTCATTGCCGGAATTAAATTAGCCCGGATACTGACAGCTTCCTCTTTCTTCTTTCCATTGGAACTTAGCACCAGTCTGCCGCTTTTTTCGCTGATGACGGAAGCTTTTGCTTCCGGACTGGTGAATATAATGGATTCGCTGGCCGTGATAATATTGCCTTGTTCCAGCAGGCTACCACTCTTTTTGATGATGATCTTTCCTACCACTTTGATCACATGATATTGTTCTTCATTTGCCGGGACTGGGCGATGAAAAGATGTGCTCATGCTCAACAAAGCAATTCCGGTGAAAGCGATCCCGGCAGTTTTGAAAAATTGAGAACATTTTGAAGTAAGCATATTTTCTGTTTTCATGATTACCATATTCTGAAATCAAATTCTGTGTTTTCTACTCTGGAAGTAGGTACTTGTTTGCCTCCTGAAAGGGTGCTGACCTGATCGAGTACGTATTTCTGCAATTCACTGATCATGATTTTATGGTCCCCGTTCAGATCTGCCTTTGCATTATGTAATCCTTCCAGCAGACAGTGAGTGAACAGGCCATTATTCCAGTTTTTCCCCTCCATGGCCACTTCAGCGCCGCCTGCACTGGAAATAACAGTGGCTCCCGTACCTTTTCTGACATCACTGAATAACTCTTCCACCAATCGGGATGTCTGGGCTATTCCGAATCCCTCCTTGATTTTGATATCGGTGACACCAGCCGAACGAAAAACAATTTCTCCTCCTTCTGTCTTATCCCTTTTGGCAACTACCACATCGTCCTTGTCAATCTCTCCCGAGTGGCAGGTGTCCATAAAGATAAGTTTGTGGAGAGGTTTGATACCATCAAGCAAGGCTTCAATTTCGTCGTACGGAAGACCGTTAGCCTCTGGGTTGTTAAAGTCAATATTATAGGTTCCGAAATAATAGTTCAGGTTTTTATCCAATATCCCATGTCCTGCAATGAAAATGATTACCACATCGTTTGTTCCGGCCATGCTCAGGAAGTCGGTTTTCAATGCCCGTATTTGTTCTGTCGTGACTTCCTGATTAGTTAATTTTTTGGAGAATACATGGGTATACAATTCGCTTTGCTGGAAAGTGGATGCGATGTCGTTAGCATCTTTCTCGGCATAATTCAGATTGAAGTTGCTGTTCTGATAATTGGATACACCGATACAGATGATATAAAGATTAGGCTTTGTGGGTGAAGCGGTTGTATATTCTATTTCAAACGTTTCCTTCAGGGATTCGGTTCCTTTTTCATTGAGCGCGGATACCTGCACTTTGTTCAGGCCTGGCTGGAGTGTTATTTGGATATCTTTTTCTGCAGTGTAAACCTGATCTTGCCTGAGATTTATGCCCTGCCGGCCATATACAGGTACATTGTTTACGTATATATTGATACGATCAAGTTTGTATTTGCTGTCAACCGCTTTAATTTTAATGGCATAATCCGGTTGAGTGACTTTTGGACCAAGATTTGAATGGAGAATCTGGATTTCTGGTAAATGTAATTCAGAGCTTAGCATCTCCTCTGTGAAATTCATTTTTTTTAATCGTTTTTTATAGGCTTTGTTATAGATTTCGATGAGATAAGCAGGAGCTTTTCCCATTCGCTGCAGAACAATATCGGGCCGATTGTATTTCAGATCAAATTGTTCGAAAGGGTAAGATTTAAGCCCAACAGTATAACTCAGATCACGGGCTGCGTTTTTCGATGAAAAATAGTAGTTGTCGGGAGTTTTAATAATGAACTCCTCATTGCTCAGGAAATAGAAGGACGCAATTTCTTCTCCTTTACTGGCATCCCATAGTTTCATTACTCCATCCCAGCTGCTGGTTACTATATTCTTCCAATGATTGGTGTATGTCATTCCCGTGATGACATCATTATGTCCACGAAGTGTTTGTTGTTGTGTATTTTGGTCGAGATTCCAGAATACAATACTGTTTTCTGAATTCTGGAAGTAAACACTAGATCCATTCTTATCAAAACCAATAGGCCCATGCCCTTGGTTTATTTTCCTGCTTTGGTTGGCTTTATAGTTGAGTAAGACGATGTTGTTCTTGTTGTCGGCAAAAAGAAGGCTATCATTAACAGGGCTGAATTGAACGGCATTGATCAGCGTGTCGGTATGATTTTTGCTTCCTGGTGTGAACATATATTTTTCACGTTTTTCCTTCATACTCCAGATTTTCAGGTAACCATCTCCCCCGGAACTTGCCAATAATTGCCCATTCTGATTGAAGGACAATGCAATTATTTTATCCGTATGGGCAGATAGTCTGAATTTTCTTTTTTCTGTTAAGTTGTCTGAAATGGTAATGGGAAACATCCGTGTCTGGATCAGGGAGTAATACATGCCACTGCCATAACCGGTTCCCCCAACTGCTGTATAGTGTTTGTCGTTGGAAATTGCAAACGCGTCAAGCGATTCGGTGCTGGTGAAAACAAATAGCTTGGTATACAATGACAAGGTTGTTACGTTCTCTACCAGTGCAAGAAACGGTAACATGGTAGCCGCTGTAAACAAGGCTCCGCTTGTATTTGCTCTCAGCTTATGTTGCGAGTTTACCCCATCCAGATGAAGATACGAGATTCGGTTATCATATCCGGAACTGATAAAGGTGTCTGTCTGGTTTTTAAAACTAAGACCGCTGATATTTGCCTTGAATCCTGAAATTTCCCTGACATGAATATTTCCGTCAATAGAAATGAAGTTGACTTTGTTCTTTTTATTGGATACAAGGAAGCAGGTCCCCGAATCATTAGCGGCTATTGCTGTTAGGGGAGAAAGCAGGCTCTCAAACTTTCTGACCAGTTTGTTCGTTTCCATATCCCAGACATAAATGGATTTATCGTCTCCTGCAGAAACCAGCCAGTTATTCCTTGTCGGGTGAAAAAGAATGGCATTGACAGAGGCGGTATGAACAGAGTATTCATTTTTTAAGACCCCTTTTCGGGTGGTCCAAATATAAATGTCGTGATCTGCATTGGCCCCAGCCAGGAAGGTACCTGTACTGTCGAGAGCCAGGGCAAGAAATTCGAGTCGTTTACGAGCTCCTGCCGATGTAAATATTCTTTTTTTCTTTTTGGTGTCCAGCCCCGTAACCAGGGCTTTAGAGTGGGTAAAATAAATGCGGTTGTCTGTTCCGAACAAGGCTGCCCCGGTATTTAAATATCTGCCCTGGTAAAACAGGGAAAGAGGATGTAAGGAGAAGATGCAAATATTTTTTCGATCTCCGGTGAACAATTGATTGCCGTCCTTGCTCAACTTTATAGAAGTAAGAGGACTGTTACCAGGAACCACAACAGAGTCAGGGGCTTGAAATGCAGCGCCCTTTATTTTCCAAAGAAAGACGGTATGTCCCTGACCTGTAAAGGCTGACATGCAATTGGAACCTGGCTCGAAATCCATCCCGGTTACAGGCTTTCCGGGAAAAGGCCGTAGGGTTTCGATCGGGGTTGCCGTGAGTAAATTCCAAAGCATTATTTTTCCGTCATCGCTGGCGGAAACAAGAATGGAGTCGTTTATAAAATGTATAGTATTGATTTTAGCCGAATGTCCCCGGAGATTTTTGATAACCTTACCACTCTGAAAATTCCAGATCTTAATCATATTGTCCTTCCCGGCACTGGCCAGAAAAGTTCCTTGTGTATTGAAAGCAAGGGTGGTGATACCATCCGTATGTCCTGTTTGAAGGGTTAACTCGGGAGTTTGTGCAAAAAGGAATAATGGGGATAAAAGGAAGGAACAGGCACATAGCAGACGCATGAAGAGTCGGGATTGAAACAGTTGGCCGGCCTTAAATTTGCGCATAAAAAGGAAGATAGGTCGGTTGTCCGGGATTGAGCTGAAGTTGAAGGTAAGCAAATAGTGAGTAGCCGCTATAAAAAACGGAGCGGTTGGCTTTCATCTGAAACGTTGCTTCAAAACATTGAAAATTTCCCTTCAGAATATCGTTCAGGCGGGAGGAAAGAATAGGAAGATCGGTGCCGACAAGGTACTGGACCGGTGTGATGAGGCCTCCGGTTTTTATAGCGATTTTGGACAGGAGGAGATCATTGCTTTCCGAGTCAGAATTACGGATAATATGGCAACGAATATGGTTTCTGACAGCCCTGTTGATAAGGCTATCTTCCAGAACAGGGGATGCGTCGTCCAGGTCGGTGGACATTAATACAATATTTTTATTGGGAGAAGCATTTCCTTTAAAATATTGGATAATGGAGTCCAGTGCATGAAGGACCGGCGATGTACCTCCGAATTCAGTGTCATGCAATTGGGCCAGAGGAATGTCAAAAACATTGGCATTGGTAATGAAGCCATTCGAAAAAATACTAACCGGATCATGTGGTATCAAGCCTCCGGAAGCAAAGGCGGCGAGGGTAAAATTGTTTCCGTAGTCATCACCGGAAGTTTTGAGAAACCTCCTGGAAGATTGCTCCCGAAGGGGAGCATCGGCATACGGGGCATCCTTCCCTTCGTCCAGTAACAGGACAGTTGAGTGGTGACCACTAGGCGGTGTTGATAGTGTGCTGACAGAAGTGCATGAAAACGTATAGGATGTAATACCGCTGGAAAAATTTGCCAGAGAGGGAAGGCCGCCCGTTTCTGAATGAATGAGCTGATTACTGTTGTTAGCGCTGAGGACAAAGTAACGGACTTTAAAAATATAGGTATTGGCATTATAGCTCACGGTCTGAACAGAGAGAATTCCGTTGGAATAGGTATCGGTAGAGTCGTCGTCTGTTGCCTGTTTACAGGTGGCGAAGGTCAAGATTAAAGACAGGGAAAGCAAGAGCCGACGGAGCTTAATCATATTTTTCCTTGTTTATTTCACGCGTGAATCTTCTGGAGGCGTAGGATTTTTGTGAAAAGGTGAAACCAAAAACGCAATGTATCATGGAAACACTCTTGATGTTGGCATTGTAGGGATCCATCACCTTGTTGAAATTTGAGATACTTTGTTCAAAACGAAGCTCTACGAAGTTGGAATAAAACTCCGCACCGACACCTGCATGAGCATAAAAATTGGCTGATTTCATGCGGCTTATCATTTCCGAGTTAATGGCATGATCCGTTGTCTGGTTTATGGGTAAAAGGGAAATAACATTGCCAAATGTGGATTCACCCAATTCACAGGTTATTCCGCCAAACAGGCGTGGCTTGATTTTCCTGCTCCGGTTTAATTTTATTCCGAAGGAAACAGGAAGCTCCATACATGAATAAGCAAAAAAGTTGTCAAAACTTGCATTTTCTGGGACTCTCTGCGTGATGGGATCCCAGTAACAGAAAGAATTTTCTTGGAAATTAAGCTCAGCTTTTGCATAACAATGCCTGTAATCGTAATTGAAAAATAATCCTGAATTGAATACATTGAGCAATGTGGTAATGCCATAATGAAAATTTTGCGGACCAATCTTGTAAGAGTCGTACTGATTCAGAATGATATATTGTTGGTCAAATTTCATTTGACTGGCTGAAAATGCCGTATACGTCACTCCCCAGGTAAATTTTTGTCCGAAGAAGGATCCAGGTATAAATATTAGTAAGTAAAGTACAATTTTGTTTTTCAAAATTCCTGCCACTTAATACGTTAGTTTTTGAATAGCGATACCCGAATAGTCTTTTTTCGTGGGAAAATACAAGCCCACATGAACATTGAAGCAAGAAGAATAATAGATGGATTGCGACTCCAAGTCCTGTTTGTTTCCTGCAAACAGATTGTCTGTGGCTTCTATGAAAACCGGCAGACCTTTGATTTTGAAATAGAAACTCAAACCCAGATCAATGGTTGATGTTGTGCCGCTTGCATCAGTTGGAATAGCGTAATCGGATACCGGATAAAGGCTCCGTGCCGCCCAGTAATTGTTCATGACAGCAAAATGCTGACAGGAGCTGTAACCGGCAGTAAGAAATAGTTTACCAATGCGGATTTTGTTACGTAGCAAGGGATACTGAAGATGAATACTCTCCATTATAGGATGATCTATATACGTTACAGGTATACTAAATGTCTGAGGAGTCGGTGTGTTCAGTGTTGTTCCTGTCATTTGCCCGTCAAAGGAGGAGGACGCATAATAAGTAAAACCTCCATAGATCCAAAGTTGTTTGTAATGAAATCCAACGTCAGTGCTTATCCCGTTAAAAAGCAATGGTTTTCCGAACACCTGGGAGTAATATAGGGAAGACGAACTGACGTTGACATGAAAAGTTTCCTGGCCAAGACATACACTCTCCAGTGTCAGAAACAAAGAGGATAAAAACAATGCTTTCTTCAAGGGAGTAAGTGTTGCAAACGAAGATAGTAAAATTCCATAAAGTTCTTAATAAAGTATTGGTCGGCGATATAATTATTTTTATATCTTCGATTGGTGGAATGCCTCTATAATTTACTTGTTAACGTACTTTCCATTTCAAATTTGAAATATGCTTAAACAGTATTCTTTTCTGGCGATCGGGATTGGTATTATTTTTTCCTGTCTGCAAACAGGAAGTGCTCAAACTCCACAATCTGGTCATTTGTATGGTTTCAAATTGAAGCCACATTCTTCTCCACCTGTGTATCAGATCTGTGATGAAAAGGGAAAAGCTACTGGCCCTGACCTTTTTGATGAGTTCAATCCAGACTATGCGAATTTCTCTACGTTTGCTCTTGTGAAGAAAAAAGGTAGCTGGGGTGTTGTGGATACTCATGGCCAGGTATTGGTTCCTTTTCTATATTACCGGATGGAACCTTTTGTAACCTGTAAAGGAGAGCGTATAGAAGGTAAAAATCAGACAATGCCATTAAAAGCCTACTCCGGAAGGTTTCTGGTTAACTACGATCATGGCGAAGAAGGCGTTATAGATCAGAATGGCGAAAGTAAACTGCGGCTTCAAGGTATATCCAGTATCCGGAGTCGTACAGATAGCTCCCTGATCTTCCTCATCAAAAATTATGCATCGGAGTATGCTCTGGCCGATACGAATGGAATGATAATACTTCCCTTTACCCTTTATGATGACTTGCTAGTTGGATTTGATGGACCTATATTGGTCAAAGCAAATGATCAGAAATTTTATATTCTGGGAAAAAAACCAGGCCCCTCCTTTGACAATTGTCTGCCTGGGAATACGTCAATCCTTAAGAAAGACAACAAGTGGGGAAAGTTGCCTTTCCATAATGAAGCAGGCATTCCATTCGAAAATGATACCATACTATGTATCTCCAAGGGTATTTATGGCCTGAAGAAGCAAGGTAAATGGGAGGTGATTTCGAATCAAAAGGGGGTGAAGAGGTTAAATGCCTTGGCACTTGATGATATTGTCACAGATGACTATACCGGAGAAACCTATTTTGGAAGAGTCGGAGCGAGCTGGACGGAGTTCGATATAAACACAGGAAGAGCCATTGTCACTTTTAACTGTGATAGAATCTATACCAGTTCCAATGTAAGCTATCTGTGTATAGAGAAAGAAAATAAGCAGCAGCTTTGTCAGGACAGGACGGGAAAAATTATCATGCCCGCAGTCTACGAAAAAATCGACATCGATGGAATGGATAATGATGGTGATAAACTGGTCAAAGTTCACAATAAAGGAATGGAAGGGGTGTATGACCTGCGTAAGAAAAAGGAAGTAATAGGATGTCAGTACGAGATGGTGGATTTCAGTGTTTTTTCTGATTTCCCGGATGCTACAATGATAAAAGTAAAGACGAAAGGGAAATACGGTGTGTATGATATGCGACTATGTAAAGAGATCATACCCTGTATTTATGATGATCTGAAACTGGATTATTATCTGGATGACCCTGCCCATCTATTTATACCGGTAAAGGAACATGGGCGGTGGACCAACTACTTAATGGATATACGGTTTAACCCTTATGAGCGTACGACTTCTGTAACCCATTCTCTGTTTGCTGCCAAGACAGAAGTGACGGTGAAGGATTGGCTTGGTTATATGCAGTTGTCAGAAACGGAAAGAGGGGTTGATGCCTTAAGCATGAATAAACTAATGCCTGATACGGATTTGCTGAACCCCAAGGCTCGTATTGCCTTTCGTTACCTACGTTTAGAGAAAACAGAAAAACTCGGAGAAGTGGATCTCAACCCATATCCGATGGCACGAACTTCCAGCAGAACTCTTTACCCCCTGGCGAATAAAAAGGAATATTTTGATGCTCTGGAATACCCGGTTACGGGGATAACCTATGAACAAGCACTTGCGTTTTGTGATTGGTTGGGTAGGTATGTAAGTGATTCGAAGGACTGGCCAATAATGGTTTTAAGGCTTCCCACTCCGGAGGAATGGGAGGAAATAAGTGTGGCCGGATTAAGAAAGGAGGAGTTGTCTGCCGGAGTTCGGGATTCGCTAAATGAGAAAGGCTGTATGCTTTACCGTTATAAGACCGATAAAGCCTGTACCAAATATGATGAAATGATCAAAATGAGGGGTAAAGAAAGCGTATGGGCTAGCGATTTTTTCCCGAATGTAGCGGGTGTGAATAATCTGTTTGGTAATGTAGCGGAAATGACCTCCGATAAAGGTGTTTCAAAGGGTGGGAGTTATGACCATTATGCTAGCCAGGCGGCTTTGCATAAATCGATCTCTTATACGACTCCTCAGCCATGGCTAGGTTTCAGGTATGTGATTACTTTTCCTTTTGCCCCGTGAATAAATTACTCCAATCGTTTATTTTATACCTTCTTCTGTTCTATTCAGATCCTTGGCATGGCCAGGTGCGGATAGCGCCTAAGTTGCCGGTAGAGGTTAGATTTCAGTCGGCCTATTCTGCTGCCAGTTTGTTCTGTAAGTCGGTACAACCTGTGATGGATAGTGTTGCCACACGCTTTTCACTTCAATCATCTTCTTTACTTCCCATTGTTTTTCCGGAATGTATGCGTTACTCCGTAAGAATGGATATGGCTGAAACAACCTCCTTGGAAGTACTGTATGTCAACTTTGGAAAAGGATATGCTGATTTTTCCATTGGCCGGTTTCAAATGAAACCATCTTTTGTTGAGCAGCTTGAGGAAAAAGTAAAGTCGGACAGCTTAGCTCTGAAGGCCTATCAGTTTATTACGAAGTACGGAGAAGGAAATAATTCCAAAGCCATCCGCATGCAGCGAATCAGTCGCATGGAATCCTTACAATGGCAAATGATTTACTTGTGCTGTTTTTATAGTGTTGCCGAACTGCGTTTTCATGCAATAGTTTTTGCCAATGCATCCGATCGCATCCGGTTTTATGCTACAGCTTATAACAGAGGGTTTATGAATAGTCAAATGGAAATTGAACGCTGGCAGACGATCTGCATTTTCCCCAGTGGCAAAGTAGATGTAGAAAATAATTACCCTTACGGAGAAGTTTCTATCCATTATTATTCAGATAAAAACAATTAACTATGCTCTTTAAAATCATTCGCAATGGGTGTCTTGTCTTATTGGTACTGTTAAGTAAGCCTTCGATCTCCCAATGGGTTCCTGCTCAGGGACCAGAAACAGGAGTTGTGAGATGTATGGCAGCAGATGGAAATCTGCTCTATGCCGGAACAGAACAGGGCGTTTTTCTTTCGACCGACAATGGGGCTTCCTGGATCGATATTGATTTGCAGTTTCCGAACAAAATCATTTTTGGTCTTACCGTATACAAGCATGTGCTTTATTCTCTTCGCGATCAGGGAGTGATTTATTACTATGAAGAGAAAAACAAAAAATGGATACATGCAAACGACGGAATTCAACCATACCAAATGATTCAGGAGGCTATTCCAGGCTCGGACGGGGCTGTCGTAGATAGGGAAGAAGGTGATAAAATTATAACGCTGACAGTAAAAGACGGGAACCTTTACGCCATAGGAAATTCCATGTATCTTTTGAATAAAGACAATACCTGGAAAATGACGGATCTGGAGCAAGGTTATGTTAACCCTGGCAAGAATATTTTGGCCCCTTCCTTTTACAATAATCATCAGGTGCAGTTGTGGGCACCTGTCAAATCCAAGCAAGTCAACGTGGGTACGGATATAGTGCTGACCAATGCAAATAATATTTTCTGTGTTGTCAGAGGAGGGGGCCTGGAAGCGAATGGATATCTATCCTTTAATTCAGGGAGCAGCTGGGAACGAGCTATAAAGCTTCCATTTACGCCGGATGATTTTTTTGTAACGGGAGATGTAATCTATATCTGGACCACCGAATTCCCGCTCAACGCTTGTCGCTCTTTCGACAGAGGCAAAACATGGAATAAGCTGGCCATGGTACCCAATCAGATTCTTAAAAAGGGAGCATTCCTTTTTGCAGCCACCAATGATGGAGTATTCCGATCCGGCGATGAAGGAAAGACCTGGGTAAAAACAAGCGCCGGACTCTTTAACGGGGATATTGCGGAATTGTTTACCGTGGAAAATACACTCATCGCATTACATTCCTTTCAAAATGGAAAAGTTTTCCGTTATGATAATAAAGCCTGGAAGGATATCACACCGGGTAAAGGAGTCCGTACCATGATAAGAAACGGAACATTTCTTATTGCCGTTACTTTTCAGGGAGAGTTATTCCGCTCAGGTGATAAGGGCTCGTCCTGGGATGCTATAAAGTCTCTCCCCGCTGATAGCAAAGATTTGAATAAGGTGGAGTTGAAGAAGGGATCCGTTGTCGTTACTACAAATGGAGGTCAGGAGTATATCTCCTTTGATAATGGTAATTCATGGAGCGGTTCTTCCTCCGTGTCAAATCAGGATGAAGCAGAGATGGCTCCCATTCGGACGGAAAATCTTGTTTTCTCTTCACTCGCGGCTACCGATTCAACCTTGCTGGCAGGCTCTCCCAATGGCATTCTTGTTTCCAGAAATCATGGCAGGAGCTGGATCCCCGGTATGTTATTCGGTCAGAATATAGTTGCAGTTGCTGTAACCACTAAAGGGATTCTGGAATTGCAAGCTTCAGATGAGCTGAGTATGTCAAAAGACGGAGGATTGACGTGGGTTCCCATCAAACTGGGAAGCTCTCCAATCAATTCCCTGGAAACGGACAAGAATTTTGTAATGGTTAAGAATAAAAAGGGAGAGTCTTATCTCTCTTCTGACGGGGGAGAGACCTGGAACATTATTTCTGGCCTCGCTGGACATAACATCAATTGTTTGGCGAATGTGAATGAGCTTATTTATGCAGCAGATGGATTAGAGGTGCTTTCTTCCATAGATAATGGAATAACGTGGAAAATTATGCCAAAACCATTTCACAACAAGGAAATTGCCAGTATTACCGCGTATGAAAAAAAGCTTTGGGTATTAACAGAGCGTGTTTTATATGTTTCGGATACCAAAGCAGGCCCCTGGGATTCTGTGGCGCTCTCAGAAAGTGACGCCCCGTATCAGAAAATCGCCTATGGCAATAATTGTTTGGTAACGGGATCAGCTAAAGGAATTTCCTTGTCTGAAGATGGTGGAAAAACATGGACTAAACCTGATAACAAAGGTTTCCCTGGGGAGGCTGTCATCAAATCACTGCATGTCGGAAACAGCATTATATGTGTCAAGCGAGGGATGCATAATGAGGAAGATAGTTTGTTTATTTCCAATGACAAAGGCAAAACCTGGAAGTGCATTTTTGAGCCGGGTTGGAAGATTAACCATAAACTGGAAGAACTAAAAGTAACTGAAGTGGCAACGATCGGCTCCCGTATAGTATTGGGTACGGATGGAAATGGCATTATGCTCTCGGATGACAATGGAAAATCCTGGACAGAAACCGAAGCCGGTTCCAAATGGAGTTATGTGCATTCCCTTGTTTCCTGTGATGATGTATTATTGGCCCTGGGCTGTGAGAACTATTACGATGACCGTACCGGACCTTTTGCTCCGAGAATTTCAAGGGATAAAGGAGAGACCTGGACCAAACTAGGAACCCTGTTAGATAAAAAAAACAAGGATACGCTGAAATGGGGAGCTATGTTTTGTCTGCATTCTTCAGCAGGGAGTAAGCTGATCGTAAATACGGCCGGGGATGTTTATGTTTCGTCCGACAAGGGACAATCCTGGACTGCAACGGGTTTCCCGTCTAAAAGAAAGCAGGATACCTACACTCCCGTTGCAAGGGCGATAGCTGTCAAAGGCTCATCCGTTTTCCTTGCCCCGGAGATGGATTTTCCTTCGGATGGAAGAATGGTCGTAATGATTGGTGATCCTCCTCCATTTTCCAGAGGAGGTGGATTATGGCGTTATGAAGAAAACGAAAAAAAGTGGAAAAAGACGGATCATGGATTGACGGATTCTACGATCACGGCCATTGCGACGACAACAGATGTGGTGCTTGTGCTTACACCATCCGGCATTTTCAGGTCAAAGGATGACGGGCTGAGCTGGACGAAACTTAATGATGAAAAACATTTCGGGGCAATCGGGTTTTTAACAAGTAAAAATAATATAGTGTATATAGGTGGCTCCGAAGGTGTTTTTGCTTCCCCTAATAATGGAGATTCATGGGATAAAATAGCTCCCTTCTTTTGCTGGCCTCATGGCCGAATTGCAGCATGGGGGCAAGGATTATTTGTGCAGGATGCCAGCGCCAATATTTTTTATGCCAAAACACCTGATTATTCCTGGTCTGTAGTTTCAGAGCAGGGATTCAGTTCGGGTGATATCAGTTCTGTTGTGATGGATCAGTCAAAGATTACGATATATGGATTTGCAGGCATCCTGAGCTCGGAAGATGACGGACGGCATTGGCAACAGAAGAGTCAATTCAGCTCGGTACCTGAAATGGGTGGAAGTCAGGGAATTCTTGACTCGGATGGAAAATATCTTTATAACAGGACCAGGCATTATGGGATACTGAGATCATCGGATGGGGGACATACCTGGGTGACCATGAATAACGGGCTCCCGACGTATACGAATACGAGTTGGAATAGAACAACCGGTATAATCTCCTATCCCGGGTGTATCCTAGTAGGTATTACAACGCCGGAAGGGTTTGTAGGAGAATTCATGTCACAAAATGATGGTAAAACCTGGCACCTTGTTAATAACGGCCTTCCGCCTGATGCAAGCGTCAATGGGATTGTTAAACACGGCCATAAGTATGTGGCGGCTACTTCATTGGGGTTATACATTTCCGATCGTAAGGGTGTGAAATGGACCCGGCTTAAAGGAGATGGATTGAACGTACAGTATATCCGGGAAGTGCATTCTATTGGAGGATCTTTGCTGGCGACAGTTCAAAGCAGCAAGAAGAATGTGGCTTGGCCCGATATTTACTATACCAATGGAGCGTATAGTTCAAAGGAAGATAATTCCTGGACAGGTAGCGGAATATACATTTCAAACAATGACGGAGAAACCTGGACTCCTCTGAATAGTAAACTAAATGAGGATTATATCGATGCCACCATCGTAAGTGGAAATAATATTCTGGTGAATGCATATGAAAGAGATAATGTTTTTGACGGGAACTATGGTAGCAGAGCCTATGCAACCGACTGGAACAAAAAACTGAGAAGTAAAATATTACTATCTTCCGATAAGGGCGTTCATTGGAAGGAAGTAAAATCCGGATTTCCCGGTAATGCCTCGGTTACCAAAATGTTTTGTGTAAATGATGCAGTATTTGCATGCATAGCAGATAGCGGATTATACAGGTCCCTGGATCACGGCGAGCAATGGTCAAGCATAAGTGTTCCTGTTCAGGATCCGGAATATAATTGTGTGAGTACAGAAAATAGATTATGGGTGGGTTCATCAATGGAACTCTATTCATCCGATAATTTGGGAGATACCTGGGTCCTTCAGACCGGAGAGACAATTCCTAAATCTGTTGTTTCATATTCAGGAAATGCGCATCAGCTGTTTTTATACGGAGGCTCTGCAGAAAACATACCCGGGCGGATGTTGATTTCGTCGGATATGGGAATGACCTGGAAAAGAGTAGGTAACGGGTTACCGGAAGAGCTGGTCACAAGAGGTATATGTGTTATTAATTCAACTGTTTTTCTTCCCACCTTCAATGCTCTTTATAAGTCGGAAGACAAGGGTAGAACCTGGTCCAATCCAAATCCATCCATATGTCTTGATTATAATTTGTCAGTGGCTGCAGGAAGGGATTGTTTGTATGCATTCGCCAAAAATCTGACCAGTTTCGGTGCAAAAACGAACGGATGGAAAAGTCCTTCATCCGTACTGTTGTCTAAGGATAACGGTGTAAGTTGGAAGGATGCAAGTTCAGGTTTAGCGAATATATCCGGACGGAGTGTGAGTCTTTATACATGTAAGAATGGGGTATTGGCTCAGACGAGCTCAGGGTTATTTGAACGGAATGGCGCTGAGTCGGATTGGAGCCTGGTTACTAAAGAGAATCATGAAAATGGCAGGCCTGTAAGCGCAGGTAATCTTATTATAGAAACCAACTTCATCGGGGGGGTGTCTACAAACATTTATTCCCCGGATGGAGGCAGGACATGGTGCGGCTCAGGGCTTGATACTGTCTTTTCTCCGCTGTTCATTCATGTGAAAGTGCAAGATGGAGAAAAACTTTATGCCGGATGTGAGAATGGCCTTTTCTATTCCCTGGATGGCCTGAACTGGAAATTCATTTCCGGAGGTAATACAACTCAATTGGCGGTAAAGGATCAATCTGTGGCAAGAGTCGTGAGAATGTACCCTGGTTCAACAGAATTACTCACTATTTCTATTGACATGGGCAAAACCTGGTCGGATAGAAAGAATAGTTTTCTTTTAGAAGGCGTTCAGATTACCGGGCTTGCTATTCTTGATAACATGTTATATGCATCCACTTCCGGTCAATCTGTTTGGAAGATGGTGTTAACAAACGAAAAGGATAAATAGAATAACAAGACCGCCCCATTTCTTCCGCCTCCTTATTTAACAGGTATTCTGATCACCACAGTAGTACCCATCGGAATGCCGTTCTCATCTTCTTTGTCGATGATCTCCAGAAGTTTTTCATGAGCAGGACCTTGCAAACGATCAAGACGTTGCTGGGTAACGATGAGGGCTGTGGATTTGTGGTGACTTTCCTGCTGGGCTTTGTTTTCCGAAGCTTGTTTACGACCAATGCCATTATCATTGATACGGCATTCGAGACAGTGCTGGGTAAGGAGGAATTCTATCTGAATACGTCCACGGTGGGTAAGGTGTTTGAGTCCGTGTATGATGGCGTTCTCCACAAAAGGTTGAATCATCATCGGAGGGAGATACAGTTCTTCGGGATCGATAGCAGGTGCGACGAGGAGTTCGTAATCAAACTGATCGCCGCTGCTGAACTTTTCGAGTGATAAATAATTTTCAAGCGTCCGGATCTCTTCGGCCAGACTTATTTCCGTTTGCTGAGAGTTTTCCAATATCATTCGCATGAGCTTGGAGAATTTGGCAAGATAGTGTCTTGCCGTCTGTTCGTTGTTTTCCGTAATCTGGCTCTGAATGGAATTGAGTGCGTTGAAGATGAAATGAGGATTCATCTGCAACCTCAGGGCTTTTTGCTCCAGCTCAATAAGTGTCTTTTCGGTTTCTACTTTTTCATGTGCCGTTTGTGCTTTGCGCTTGATCACTTGCAATCTCCAGCGGAAGAGGAGCCATATAAGCAGCAGCAGCAGCAGGAAGCAGGAAGCAATAAACCAGAGTTTCATCCAGAAAGGTTTGAGGATGGTGAAGTGAACGCTTACCGGTTCTTTGTTCCATACCCCGTCTTCGTTACAGGCAATTACCTGAAACGCATATTCACCCGGTGCCAGATTGGAGTAGGTAGCATCGCGCCGGAAAGAAGCGGGTGACCAGTTATTATCAAATCCATCTAGCCTCCAACGGAATTGTACATTTTCGGGCGCACTCAGATTGATGGCATCGAAATCGAATGTGAGGAGGTTTTGATTATGAGGCAATACAAAAAGAATATTCGCATCATTTCCTGCATTATTCCCTGCAGTGTAAGCGGTAGAATCCAGCGGTTTATAAAAGAGACTGATCCCCGAAATATGAACGATGGGTGGCAGCAGGTTTTTTTGTTTGTTGTTTGGGTTATAGGCCGTGAGACCGCTTACGGTACCAAACCACATCCATCCGTTTTTATCACGGAAAACAGCATTCTGACAGGTTTCAATGCCAATAAATCCTTCGTTGTGCCCCAGGTGTTTGATGTCCAGCACATGACTTTCGGCATCGAGTCTGAGTTTATCCAGTCCTGATTCGGAACCTACAAACAGATTTCCTTCTGCATCGGAGGAGAGGAGATAGATATTGGAAGAGTGAAGCCCTTTTTCGGTGTCATAATTTTCAAACGACACAGTACCTTTTATTTTTATTCTGCTGATACCTGCGGCGGTGGTTCCAGCCCAGAGATTGCCATTGTTATCGAGTGTTAAGCAGCGTATGGCATTGGAAGGGAGACCATCTTTGGTCGTATATGTTTTACGAACGGTATCATCGGCTATATATCCTATGCCTTCTGTTTCGGCTCCGAACCAGATACGTCCCAGGTTGTCTTCTGCAAGCGCTGTGATACGATCGGCCGGCAAGGCCTTGCCTTTGAAATGCAGAATCTGGTATTTGTTTTTGCGATCCCCAACGCTGAGTTTGTAAATGCCGGCACCTACAGTAGCCACCCACATGTTTTGTTTTTTATCGCGGAGGATGGCCCGTATGTATTTTCCTTTGAGTTCGGATATCGGGAAGAATGTATTTTCATCATATACATACACTCCCTGTCCATCGGTGCCAAACCAGATCATGCTATCCTTGTCTTCTGCTATGGCTCTTACCTTATAATTATGAAAGCCTTCGTTTTCGGAGTAGGGGGTAAACGATTTTCCATCGTACATACACACGCCTTTATCACCCGAACCGATCCATAGACGATCGTGACTGTCGCGGAAAACACTGTAAGCAAAACTGCCGCTGAGTCCGTTGTTTTTTGTGAAATGGATAAAAGGTTGTCCGGAGTATTTACTTACACCGCCTCCGGATGTGCCAAACCAGAAATCGCCTCTTGTATCTTCCAGAATACAACGCACATGATTGTTGGCCAGGCCTTCGTTTTCGGTTAAGAAGGTGAAGGAACTGTCGCTGGCGTTCCATTTGCAAACCCCGTCCCCCAGGGTTGCAAACCATATATTCCCTTGTGTGTCGGGACGGATAGCCAATATCCTCTTTTTGCTGAGTGGATTGTTTTTGATCCAGGGAGAAAAATGCCCGTTGTTGAATTCAAACACACCAAGATCGTAAGTACAGGCCAGGATCTTATGGTTTTTATCTTCATTCACGGCCTGGATTACATTCTTTCCTAATCCGCTGCCGGTGGCATAGTGTATGGGTTTGGCAAAGTTGTCTGTTTTGGAGATAAGTGCCATACCGCTGGAATAAGTGGCGGCCCAGATATCTCCTTGCTTATCCTGAAAAAGACTCAGGATATTTTCTTTTGGAAACTGTTTCCAGGGCAGGAGCTCTCCGTTATCAAGATAGTAAAGACCTTTGTTGGTTCCCATCCATTTGCCGCAGATCGTTTGAACATACACCGGACTGCCGTCATCGCTGAGGTTGTAGTTTTTGAATCCTTCTTCGGTATATATGCTGAGGCCTTTGTTGGTTCCGATCAGCAGGCGGTGAGCAGCATCTTCGGCTATACACCAGATATAATTATCGGCCAGGCCGTCTTTGACGGTATAGGTTTTAAAATTCAGGCCATCAAAGCGGGTAAGTCCTCCGCCGCGTGTTCCCATCCAGAGATAGCCACGGCTGTCTTCCAGCATGGCGTATACCTGACTTTGAGCTACACCATCTTCGACAGAATAGTTTTTAAAGTGGTATTGCTGGGCTTGAATAGCGGCAGGAGGCAAGAGCAGGAGGCAGAAAACGAGCGGTAGGAGGAAGCGGCAGGAGGCGGAAAAAGAGCGGCAGGAGGCAGGCGCAGGAGGCAAAATAGGAGCGGCGGGAGGCAGCGGCAGCAGGCAGAAAAGGAAACGGCGTAAGAAGGGAGGCATGAAACCAAAGGTAAAGAAAGAAGCCAGAATACAGAAGTCAGAATACAGAAGAAAAAGAGCCGGAATTCAGAAGATTGTCGCTTCTGACTTCTTCCTTCTGACTTCTAATTTTATTTTTTCGCCCTGGCGTTGATATAAATCAGGATCTGTGTTTTCTGATCGTCGGTAAACTGGTTGCCGCCTTTTTTGCGTTGCATATCATCCACAATTTTTACCCATTCATCCACGGTATGTCTGGAAGGATCTGCTTTCCCAAGACCATGACATTTGCTGCATACGGTACGGAATACACTCTCTTCGGGACTTACTGTTGCAACAACAGGAGTAGTGGCAGGGCTCGTGGCTGTACTGCTGCTGCTGGTGGCATGTTTACCACAGGAAAAGATAATAAGAGCAATGGGAAGTAAAAGTGCTAACTTTTTCATTGGAATATTTTTATCGAGACAAAAATACTGATTTTTTGCTTCTTGATTTTGCCTTTAAAAATGGAGTGTTTGGTGTTTGTAATTTAATATTATGAACGCTAAACGCTTAATGTTTAATAAGTTTTCTCCTCCCCCTTGCCCCCTCCAGAGGGGATAGATTATCTGCAAATACTTAAAAATTGAGCGTTTAGTGTTTGTAATTTAATATTATGAACGCTAAATTATAAACTCTTAATGTTTAATCAGTTTCTCCTCCCCCTGTCCCGCCTTCGGCGTGACTTCCCCCTCCAAAGGGGGACACGTTGTTTATCCCCCTCTGGAGGGGGCAAGGGGGAGGATAGAAGAATGCTTTTGTTTCCCCTGCGCCTGCCGCTAGTTAATCGCCAATGCCTTCATCAAATCTCCACGTTTCAGTTTGGACACATCAATTGCTTTTCCATCATGCATGATAATTTGTCCCCCTTCTCCTTTTACATATTTTTCTACAAAGGAAAGGTTTACCATATGGGCGCTGTGTATGCGGCAAAAGCCAAACCCGCTGAGGAGTTCGTCGTATTCTTTCAATGTGCGTGGCACCAGCAGTTTTCGCCCGTCCAGGAGATAGATATGGGTATAATTTGAATCGGCTTCCAGGCGTACAATATTATCGAGCTCTACAAACGTAGAACCTTCCATCGTACTGATGGCAAGCTTTTTCGGTTTTACATGGTGTGCAATGCCTTGTACCAGACTTTCCATGTTTTTCAGATCGGGCATTTCGCCTCTTACAGAGCTGAGGTTCTTTTTAACTTTTATCAATGCTGTTTCCAGCTCCGATTTGTTTACAGGCTTAAGAAGATAGTCAAGGGCATTGAGCTTGATAGCCTGTATGGCGTATTCGTCGTATGCGGTCACAAAAATAAGCTGGGAGGTAATATCCACCTGCTGGAAAATAGCAAAGCATTTGCCATCGCTGAGTTCTATATCCATACAGATAAGATCCGGATGTGGATTTTTTTTCAGCCAATCCACTGCCGATGCGATGCTGTTGCAAGTGGCAAGCACTTCTATATGAGGGTCGGCAGCAAGCAACATTTTGCGAAGCCGTTCGGCTGCCAATGCTTCGTCTTCAATGATTAATGTTTTCATATTCTTCCGGATGGAGTAAAGGTAGTTCTACTTTGAAAAAGGACGCTGTGGGAATGATATTTATTTTTTTGCCTGTGAGGAGCTCATAACGTTGTGTAATGCTCTTTAACCCGTGACCGGTAGATAAGGCTTTGCTGTTCTTGGGTTGTAAAGGGTTGATAACCGTTAAGTGGTTGTTATCTGAGGTTTGTATTTCTATCAGTAACGGAAATTCGTCGGATACCTGGTTGTGTTTGGTGATATTTTCTATAAGTAACTGCAGGGAGCCACACAGGATATAACGTTGATCAGGTGATTCAGCTATTTCCCATTTAACTTGTAATCCTTTGCCAAATCGTAGTTTGAGCAGGTGAAGATAACGTTCGGCTTGTTCTATTTCTGTCTCCAGCTCTATAAACTGAATATTGCTGTATTTAAGCGAGTAGCGGTAAAACTTGGATAGCTCATCAATATATTCTGGGGCTGATGCCGGGCTTTCTTCGCTGAGATGGGAAAGGATATTGAGACTGTTGAACAGGAAATGCGGGTCGAACTGAGCCTTGAGTTCTTTGAGCTGCATATCGGTGAGTTGTCTGTTCACCTCTGTTTTTCGCATCTCTCTCTTTTTGATGGTGCTTATTCTCCAGTAAATAAATCCTGTTACCGCCAGCAATGCCATGCCTCTTGCCCACCAGGTGGCCCACCAGGGCGGAGCAATAGAGAAATGAACCGATACCGGATGAGTATTCCATACCCCATCATTGTTCATGGCGCTTACTATAAAGGAATAAGAACCGGGGGGCAGCTTAGGATATTGTGCCGATGTAAACTTGGTATAAACCCAGCCTGTATCAATGCCTTCCATGCGATACCGGTATTGAATATTGCCGGCATCACGGTACGAGAGTCCAATATAACTTATCACAATGTAGTTTTCATCGTGCGAAAATTCGGGAAGCTGACTAATGTCTGTAATAAGCCTATTGTTGACTTTGACTGAATTGACATATACGAAAGGAGGAGTTTTGTTGGAGATGGAGCCATCCGACTCGAAGCAGGTAAACCCACTTCCGGTGCCTATATATACCTGGTTACCGATGCCGGTAATGCAATTGATTTCATTAAAATTAAAGGTATTGATGTTTTGAATGGTATCGATACGGAGATCAGCTCCGTCGTGATGAACGATGATATGGGAAAGTCCCCGGGTAGATCCTACCCAAATGTCACCTTTGTTATCTATGTATAAGCGCTGACAGAAGTTACTCGGAAGTCCATCTTTTTGAGTAAGCCGGAGTATTTTGTGGTCTGTCAAAACAATTAATCCTGTATCACGGGTAGCGATCCACAGATCATGAGAAACAGAATACTGAAGATCGCTGATGCGTTTCTTAAGGATGGGATATTTATCTCCCCAGTAATGAAGCGAATCCTTTTCATATTGCCATAAGCCGTTCATCGTGCCCAGCCAGCAGCTGGCATCGCCATCGCGGCACATGGCAAATACTTTGGATGGCACATGGATTCTCTTTTTCCGGCTTATGTTATGATTTTCCTGAAGCATCAGATCCAGCTGACTATCGCCTTCTATGCCCCAGAGGGACCCATCTTTATTTTCGGAAAGAAATTTGCTGCCATCGGGAATGAGGGATTGCTGGCTCAACACGCCATTATCCCGATAAATGCCTGCATGCCGGTTGGAGGTAATCCAGATGGAATGATCGGTATGAAAGAAAATGCCCGTGAGCAGCGTATTCGGGTCGATGTTGAGAATGGGGAAATTGGCAATGGAATCGTGTTTGATACGGGTAACAAGATGTGTATCGGAATAGGAAATCCAGAGCGAGGTGTCGGAAGGGCGGATTGCCATAAAATGAACTTTGTTGGAAGGCAATTCGTTTTCGGTGGTCCAGCTTCTGACAGAAAGAGAACGTAGATAAAAGGCTCCGTCGTTTAAACACGTAAACCATAAACCACCTTCCCGGTCGGATGCGACAGAAGTGATCTGTTTGTTTTTAAGCGGAGCAAGCTGAGGAAATTCCTTCAGCATACCGTGACGAAAATAGAGTGGGGCCCGGGATAGGAAACAGATCCATACACCTCCTTCTAAATCGGGACAGAGATTGGCAATGACTTCATCAAACCGGAATACTTTATTGGTATGAGTCCCATCTATCCATACAAGCTTGGTGTCAAGACAAATGGCCATGCCATCATTTTTTACCCATACGGCTTTATTACGCAGCATGGTATGATAGGTATTGTCGTGTGGCGGCACGATGGGCTCTATGGGGATGGATACGGGCGCAGTCTGAGGTTGTTCAAGATTAAAACGAAGAATTTCGGAATGAAAGAATTCGAGTTCGGTTCCCGCGCCCTTTGCTTTATGATTATCTCCCATGATAGGATTGCCCGTAGAATTGATTCCTAAATAAATGATTCTTTTTTCCTGTGGCAGGGGAATGGTGGAGATGGTATTCTGATGCTTTAAATCGATCTGGAAAATAGCGGGCAAACCATAGGTGGCAATAGAAATCCGTTCTGCCGAATCGATTGTCATAGCAGTAACACGCAGCCCCTTGAACATCTTGACCAATGTCTCATTGATGGGTAGCTGATAAACAGAATCATGGAAGAAATAACTGATCCTGCCGGAGAAAGAACGGAACCAGATCCTGTTCTTTTTATCCTCGATGCATTCAAAAACAGTATTGTCGGCAAGTCCGTTGGCGGTGGTATAGGTGTGGAACTGATAGCCGTCAAAACGGCTTACCCCTTTGTCGGTAGCAAACCACATGTATCCTTTGGAATCCTGCATGACCTGATATACTTCTGAGCTGGCAAGACCGTTGGTAACGGTATAGTTGCGGAAAGAAGATACCTGTGCGGATAAAGAAAAAGAGCCGAAACAGAAAAGAAAGAATAAAATACGGAGAAAGAATGGTTTCATTGATGCCTGCGTCTGCTGAAGACACAAGTCAAAAATAGGAAAATTACACTTTATCCATTTCTTCCTCCATAACCAGCCTTGAAATTGCATCCCCCGCTTCTGAAGTGGAGATGCCTGCATGCTGATCCAGATCTTTGGTAAGCAGCCCGGCAGCAATAGAATCTTCTACGGCCTTGGTCACCAACGCCGCTTCTACCGGAAGGTGGAAGGCATGATCCAGCAACATGGCGGCAGAAAGGATGGCAGCTCCCGGATTGGCTATATTCTTGCCCGCTGCCTGGGGAAAAGAACCATGTACCGGTTCGAAAAGCGAAACCCCGGTACCGATACTGGCAGAAGGCAGTAAGCCAATGGAGCCCGCGATAACAGAGGCTTCGTCACTGAGGATATCACCAAACAGATTATCGGTAAGGATCACATCAAACTGAGCGGGATTCAGAATAAGTTGCATAGCCGCATGATCAACATACAGACAGGTAAACTTAACGTCGGGAAATTTTAC
>Ga0206962_1076_pt1 | contig 35245 bp, 24 predicted proteins | sample Alteio_BWOrgHeat_27_FD_153241 | JGI IMG/M metagenome (GOLD analysis project Ga0206962, IMG submission 153241) | Enriched cells from forest soil in Barre Woods Harvard Forest LTER site, Petersham, Massachusetts, United States -... | ecosystem: Environmental > Terrestrial > Soil > Temperate forest >...
TTTTGAAACGATTCCCACATGTCCTCCTTCATTGGGAAGATTTTTCTCGTGAGAATGCAGGTCCTTTGCTCGAACGCTACCGTCACCGGATCTGTTCTTTTAATGACGATATTCAGGGAACGGCTGCGGTTGCACTTGGGGCTTTGCTGGCAGGGTGTCATACGATCCGACGGTCAATACGGGATCAGCAGGTCGTTATCTTTGGCGCAGGATCCGCCGGATGTGGGATTGCCCGCTTCATCTGTCAGGCGATGCAGGATGAAGGCCTGAGTCGTGCTGAAGCACTTTCGCATCTTTATCTTGTGGATAAAGACGGACTCTTGTGCGCAGGTCAGAAATTATTGCCTTTCCAGAGTGAATTTGCCCGTATGGACACACAGCCAATGTCATTGCTTGAAACGGTGCGTTATGCGAAGGCCAGTGTGCTGATCGGGGTATCCGGTCAAAACGGTGCTTTCAATGAAGAGGTAGTCAGACTGATGGCCTCACAGGTGGTCAATCCAATTATTTTTCCCCTGTCCAACCCGGATTCTCATTCTGAGGCAGCTCCGATTAATTTATTGAACTGGACTGAGGGGCGGGCGGTGATTGGGACAGGCAGTCCCTTTGAACCGGTTCGTTTTGGAGGAAGGCTCAGAAAAATCGACCAGACAAATAATTGTTACATTTTCCCCGGATTGGGCCTCGCACTGATTGCAATGAAAGCGCACTCTGTCTCAGATAGCCTGCTGATGGCGGCAGCCCGGGCGCTTGCAGGTTGTTCTCCTGCAGGGGACAATGCGGATGCCTGTCTTTTGCCCCCATTAAAAGATATCCGTGAGGTCTCACTGAAGGTGGCTTTGGCTGTTGCAAAAGAGATTTTGGCCGAAGGTCTGACCGATGTGAGTGCACCAGAGGACCTCGAAGGGTATTTACGGCATTGCATGTGGCAACCCGTCTATCTCCCTTACGAGAAAGCATAGAGGGCGCTCTGACGAACCCCTTGGGAGGGGTTGTGGTTTGTTTTTGTTGAATAAAATGGGTCGTTTAGTGTATAACCAGCGGTCGCGATAAAGGCAGTCATGATGATGCGAAAGTGGCGGAACTGGCAGACGCACTGGATTTAGGTTCCAGCGGGGCAACCCGTGAGAGTTCGAGTCTCTCCTTTCGCATAACGTTTTCATAAAAAGCCAAAATAATTTAACCGAATTCATTCGTAGGGGTTAAGCCATGCAGGTATCAGTAGAGACATTGGGCGCTCTGGAGCGTCGCATTAAGGTGAGCGTGCCATCCGAACGGCTGGCAGAAGCGCTGGAAAAACGGATTATGGGGCTCTCAAAAACCGTAAAAATCGCCGGTTTTCGCCCTGGGAAAGTGCCTTTGAGCGTTATTCGGCAACGTTTCACCGAAACAGCCCGACAAGAGGCGCTGGGGGATCTGGTTCAGACCTCTCTGCAACAGGCTATTATTCAGGAAAAACTGAATCCTGCTTCAACCCCCACAGTTGAGCCTTTGTCTGTCACACCGGAAGGACCACTGGAGTTTGTCGCCACGTTTGAAGTAGTCCCTGAGATTACGGCTGTTCACTTTAAGCCGGCCAGTCTTGAAAAAGAAAACGTTTCTATTGCTGAGGCGGATATTGATCTGACACTGGATCGAATTCGTACCCAGCAGGCAAAATGGGAGACTGTTTCCCGTACGCCAGTCAAAGGTGATCGGGTAACTGTTGATTTTACTGGAAAATTAGAAGGCGTTGCATTTCCTGGCGGAGAGGCTCACGATTACACTTTGACCCTTGGAGAAGGGCGGATGGTGCCTGGTTTTGAAGAGGGCATTTTGGGAATGACTCCTGGCGAAGAGAAGGTGATCTCAGTGACTTTTCCGGATGATTATTTTTCCAAAGATTTGGCGGGTAAAGCGGTTACCTTTGATCTGAAACTGCTTTCGGTATCGGAGCCTGTTTTGCCTGAACTGACCACTGATTTCGTTCGCAGCCTTGGGGTTTCCTCCGGTGAGATCGCCGATCTTCGTGCTGAAATCAGCCGCAACCTGACCCGCGGTGTGGATCAGGCAGTCAAGAACAGACTAAAAACCCGGGTATTCTCCCTGCTGCTTGAACAAAATTCCCAGGATGTGCCCAAAGCGTTCGTTGAGCGTGAATCAGAGCGTTTACACCAGCAGTCGCATCGGCACAATCATGGCAAGTCGTCAGGCTGCCAGCATTCCCCCGCTGACCTCGCCGAATTGAATAAAACGGCCAAAGATAACGTATTACTGGGTCTGCTTCTGTCCGGATTGATTCGTCTTCATGAGCTGACCATTGAACCGGAGCGGTTACAGACCCATCTGGCAGAAATGGCGGCTTCTTATGAGGACCCAGAGGAGGTCATTCGCTGGTACAATAGTAATACAAAGGCATTGGATGAACTCCGGATGCAGCTTCTGGAAGAAAGGGTCATCGAAAAGTTATTGGAAGGTGTGGAAATTACTGAAAAGCAGCTGACCTATGCTGAGTTACAGGCCAAGGCCAGTTAAATTTCGACTGAAGACGTTAAGGATAGGGGTGTCATGATCACAAATCTGAATCTTGTACCGATGGTTGTTGAGCAAACTGCACGGGGTGAGCGCTCATTTGATATTTTTTCTCGCCTGCTGAAGGACCGTGTGGTGTTCATTGTGGGTCCTATTGATGATTACACCGCGAATCTGGTCGTGGCTCAGCTACTGTTTCTTGAGTCAGAGAATCCGGATAAGGATATTTCGCTTTATATTAATTCTCCAGGCGGAGCTGTAACCGCAGGTCTTGCGATTTATGACACCATGCAGTTCATCAAGCCGGATGTCAGCACCATGTGCATTGGTCAGGCGGCCAGTATGGGTGCTTTGTTGCTGTCTGGAGGCGCTGCCGGAAAACGTTTCTGCCTGCCGAATGCGAGAGTCATGATTCATCAGCCATTGGGCGGTGTGCAGGGACAGGCATCGGATATGGCGATTCATGTCGAAGAGACACTGAAGATGCGTAAGTTGCTGAATCGGATACTGGCTCATCATACGGGTCAGTCAGAGGAGGTTATTGCCAGGGATACAGACCGGGATAATTTCATGAGTCCTGAACGGGCGCTCGAATATCGTCTCGTTGACCGTATTATTTCTCATCGTAAGGCGGTGTCTGCACTGGCAGATGCTTAAAAAAAAGGGGGAGCATTATGGGTGGTACAGGTAACAGGGGTAAGGTTTTTCATTGCTCATTCTGCGGCAAAAGTCAGCATGATGTCCGCAAACTGATTGCAGGCCCCTCCGTTTACGTCTGTGATGAGTGCATCACACTCTGCAACGAAATTATCCATGAAGATGCCAAAACGACCCCCAGTGCTGTGGGTGTTCTGCCTGAGCTTCCTGTCCCCCGTGAAATCTGCAAAGTGCTGGATGAGTATGTCATCGGCCAGACGCATGCCAAAAAATCGCTTTCTGTTGCGGTTTATAATCATTACAAGCGTCTCCGAAGCGGTGCTGCCAAAGATACCGTCGAAATTGGTAAGAGCAATATTCTTTTGATCGGGCCCACCGGCTGTGGAAAAACACTGCTGGCAGAAACACTCGCCCGTCTTTTGAATGTGCCTTTTGCCATTGCAGATGCAACGACACTGACTGAAGCCGGTTACGTGGGTGAAGACGTTGAAAATGTCATCCAAAAACTGCTGCAAAAGTGCGAGTATGATGTTGCGCGGGCGCAGACAGGCATTATCTACATTGATGAGATCGACAAAATCTCCAGAAAATCTGAAAACCCCTCCATTACGCGTGATGTATCGGGTGAAGGTGTTCAGCAGGCACTTCTCAAGCTGATTGAAGGCACGACGGCAGCCATTCCTCCCCAGGGTGGACGCAAGCACCCGCAGCAGGAATTTATTCAGATCGACACGCGCAACATCCTGTTTATCTGCGGCGGTGCGTTTGCCGGTCTTGAAAAAATTATCCGTGAACGTTCCGAAAAATCAGGCATTGGCTTTTCAGCCGAGATTCACGGCAAGGATGAAGGCAAGTCAAATGATCAGCTGCTGCGGGAAACGGAGCCTGCGGATCTCGTCCGGTTTGGCCTGATTCCCGAACTGGTTGGCAGACTGCCTGTGGTCACCACACTCGAGGAACTGGACCGCGAAGCGCTGGTCAGAATTCTCTCGGAGCCCAAAAATGCCCTTACCAAGCAGTATCGCGCCCTGTTTGAAATGGAAGGTGTATCGCTTGAGTTCCGGGATGCCGCTCTTCAGATGATTGCCGCACGCTGCATGGAAAAGAAAACAGGTGCGCGCGGGCTGCGATCCATCCTTGAAAAAATCCTCCTGGACACCATGTATGAGATTCCATCCCTGACTGGCATTTCAAGAGTCGTTGTGGACGAATCATCTGTGACAGGCACAGCACCTCCGGTGATTGTGTATGGAAACAGCGAGCAGGCCTTTGCAGCCTCGGAATAATTCCAAGAGGAGCCAGTGAATGGCATCAGACATCAGTAACCATGAAAAGTTACCAGGCGTTCCCGTTCTTCCCTTAAGGGATGTGGTTATTTATCCCTATATGGTCGTGCCGCTCTTTGTGGGCCGTGAGCGGTCGATCAAAGCCCTTGAAATTGCAATGGCTGCTGACAAGCAGGTGCTTGTTGCCACTCAAAAAAATGCCTCAGAAGATCAGCCCACCGAGGACAGTATTTATCGGGTTGGAACCCTTGCAACAGTCCTGCAGCTGCTTAAGCTGCCGGATGGGACGGTAAAAGTCTTGATTGAAGGTGTCAGACGTGCCCGTGTGGCGCGGTTTTTACCGGGCGAAGAATATTTTTTTGCAGACATCGAATTTATTGAGGAGAAAGAAGCAGACCCGCGTCAGACGGAGGTCATGCTGCGCTCACTGAAATCCCAGTTTGAACAATACGTCAAACTCAACCGAAAAATCCCCACCGAAATTCTGGCTTCTGTCCTCGCCATTGAAGATGCAAGCCGTCTGTCTGACAATATTGCCGCACATCTGTCTCTGAAACTGGAAGAAAAGCAGAAGATTCTTGAAATGCTGGATCTTTCCAAGCGTCTTGAAAAACTGGTGGCGGTGATGGAATCTGAAATTGATCTGCTTCAGGTCGAAAAAAAGATCCGTGGCCGTGTCAAGCGTCAGATGGAAAAAACACAGCGTGAGTACTACCTGAATGAACAGATGAAGGCGATTCAGAAGGAGCTGGGTGAGCTTGAGGAAGTGCCCAATGAGTTTGAAGCCCTCGCCAAAAAAATCGAAAAATCCGGCATGCACAAAGAGGCACTGGAAAAATGCCGCAATGAACTGAACAAGCTGAAAATGATGTCTCCCATGTCTGCTGAGGCGACTGTTTCCAGAAATTATCTGGACTGGATGCTCGCGATGCCATGGAAAAAACGTTCCAAACTGCAGGTATCACTGGCTGAGGCTGAAAAAATACTTGAGGCTGAGCATTACGGCCTGAAAGAGGTCAAAGAACGTATCATCGAATATCTCGCAGTCAACAAGCGGGTCAATAAACTCAAAGGTCCTATTCTCTGTCTGGTGGGTCCGCCTGGGGTTGGAAAAACCTCTCTGGGACAGTCTATTGCGCATGCCACAGGCCGTGAATTTGTGCGGATGTCTCTGGGTGGAATACGGGATGAAGCCGAAATCAGAGGCCATCGCCGCACCTATATTGGCGCTATGCCCGGAAAAATCGTCCAGAAAATTTCGCGCACTGATGTCTGCAATCCATTTTTTCTGCTGGATGAAATCGACAAAATGGCGATGGATTTTCGCGGAGATCCTGCAGCGGCATTGCTTGAGGTGCTGGATCCGGAACAAAATCATGCCTTCAATGATCATTACCTCGAGGTGGATTACGATTTATCCGATGTGATGTTTGTGGCAACAGCCAACTCCCTCGAAATTCCCGCAGCCCTCCGTGACCGTATGGAGATTATCCGCATCCCAGGGTATACCGAGGATGAAAAAGTCCATATTGCGCTGCGTCACCTGATTCCAAAGCAGATCGAAATGAACGGTCTGAAAGAATCTGAAATTCTGATTCCCATGGAAACAGTCCGTGATATTGTCCAGCATTACACGCGGGAAGCCGGTGTGCGTAATTTGGAGCGCGAGCTTTCCAAGATCTGCCGCAAGGTGGTCAAGGAGATTCTGCTTCAAAAGAATGAAAAGACAGTACAGAAAAAAGTGATGGTGGAAGATCTTGAGCATTATCTGGGCGTGCGGCGCTTCCGTCATGACATGGCTGCAGAAAAAGCACAGGTCGGACAGGTCAAGGGTCTTGCCTGGACGGAAGTCGGTGGTGAGCTGCTTGAAGTGGAGGCTGTCACACTGCCTGGCAAAGGCAAAACGATTTATACCGGACAGCTTGGGGAAGTGATGCAGGAATCGATCCAGGCGGCGCTGACAGTGGTGCGTTCACGTTCGGATGCTTTTGGCATCAGCAAAACTTTTTATGACAAACATGATATTCATATTCATGTGCCGGAAGGAGCCACACCCAAAGATGGTCCGAGTGCCGGGATTACCATGTGTACTGCGCTGGTATCTATTTTGACCCGTCTGCCTGTCCGGTCAGATTATGCAATGACAGGAGAAATTACACTTCGCGGAGAAGTTTTGCCTGTGGGTGGCATCAAAGAAAAACTGCTGGCGGCACACCGTGGTGGCATTAAGCATGTCATTATACCGGCTGAGAATGTCAAGGACCTGAAAGAAATTCCTGACAACATCAAAAAAGATCTTGATATCAAATCAGTGCGCTGGATTGATGAGGTTTTTTCACTGGCTTTGATCGGGTATTCTGACACCTCATCCGGCAAGACCAAAAAAACGCGGTCCAAGAAGCATCTGACAGGGCGCACACATGTGCGTAAAACCCGCCGGGGAGACCGACCCAGCACGCATTAATGAGGCACACGGATTGTTTTTTTATCAGATTACAGGGTGGGGGTGAAATTATTCAATACGTTGCTTGACACCCCTTTCCTGCTGTTGGTATAAATCACACTCCAAATCGGGCACGGAATGCAGGACGCACTGCGATGCGTTGTAAACTTTTTTTAAATATTAATTATGGATAGATAAGGCAGGAAACTATGAATAGAGCGGAACTGGTTGAATTGATTGCAGACAAAGCGGAAGTCACAAAGGCTGCTGCCGATCGTGCACTGATTGCTCTGATTGATGCTATTACATCTTCTCTCAAGAAAGATGAGCCAGTTGTGCTGGTGAATTTCGGCACCTTTGTTGTGAGACAACGTGCTGCCCGTAAGGGTCGCAACCCACAGACAGGTCAGGAAATCAACATTGGCGCGGCCAAAGTGGTTGGATTTAAAGCTGGCAAAGCGCTTAAAGACGCTGTTAAAGATGATGAAAAATAAAGATTGATTTTTTTTGAAGACCCAATTAGGGTGCTTAGCTCAATTGGTAGAGCATCGCCCTTACAAGGCGAGGGTCGGGGGTTCGAGCCCCTCAGCACCCACCGTCGCACGGTAGGCAGGGAAGAATTTAGAAGTGACGGATAATAGAGCGGGAGTGGTAGTTCAGTTGGTTAGAATACCGGCCTGTCACGCCGGGGGTCGCGGGTTCGAGTCCCGTCCACTCCGCCACATTTTTTGAGATGAAGCAGGTCTATGCTGCAAAGTATCCGTGAACGGGCAACAGGTTGGATCGCAGGTGTTATTTTTACCCTGTTGATCATTTCAATGGGCTTGCTCGGAATACGGACCTATTTAAATGTTTCGGATGTCAGTAATACTGTTGCTGATGTCAATGGTGTTTCAATTTCCCGTGATGCACTTTCAGTGGCATTGCAGCGTGTCCAGCGTCAGTTTCAGGCTAATGCCCAGTCGATTCCAGCAGAGTTAAGCGCACACCTCAAATCCGCTGTCCTGCAATCTCTGATCAATGATGAATTATTGAAACAGGCCGCGGTAAGAGAAGGCTACCGTGTGTCGACCCTTCAAACCGAAGACATTATCAAAGCCATGCCGCAGTTTCAGGTGGATGGACGTTTTTCGCCGGACCGATTTCAAGAGCTGATGAATGCGGGCTTATTTTCTCCGGCCAGCTTTCTTGAACGGGTGAGTACCTCGCTGGTTGTTACCCAGCCTAAACGGGGTGTTCTTTCCACATCGCTTGTGCTTCCGGATGAAACAAAACAGGCTGTGGCTTTGTTGGGGCAGAAACGCCACTTTTTGTGGTTAACTGTTAACCCAAGGTATCTTGTCACGAATCTGAACTGGCATCCCATTTTTACTCAACAGCAGATTGAAACCTATTATCAGGCGCATCCTGCCGATTTTCAGGCCCCGGAACAGGTAAGCCTGGATTATGTTCTTCTATCAGAAAATAACCTGCCAAAGTCTCAGCCTGCTTCTGATCAGAATTTTTCAAAATTGCGTGAAAAGTTGGCCAACTTAAGTTATGAACATCCCGAAAGTCTGACAGAAACAGCCAAAGAGCTGGGACTTGTCGTTCAATCAACATCTCTGTTTACCCGTGATAAGGGTGGGAGTGATCCTGTATCAGCCTCTGAAGCGGTCCGTACCCTGGCTTTTTCCGCAGATATTATTCATTCAGGCAACAACAGTGATGTCATTGAATTAAATCCCACGACCAGTATTGTTGTTCATCTTAAGGCGCATCAACCTGCCAGATTGATGCCTTTAAATGACATCAAACCCCTGGTGATTCAAAAATTGCAGGCCAGTGCCACTGCCGATAAACTCAAAACAGTGGCGACTCAAATTGTGGATTCTTTAAAATCCGGCACGACCCCTGCAGGGATAGCAGCCCAGTTTCATGGTTTATCCTGGCAGGATGTTGCCTCAGCATCCCGTACAGATTCCAATCCTGCTCCGGCAATCATAAAAGCAGCTTTCTCGCTGATACCTTCACCTGATGGTGAACAGAGTACGTTTGGTATGGATAACATGGATGACGCTTATGTTGTGATTGTCCTGAAGGAAGTTAAAAACGCTGAAGCGGATCAAAATACCGCCGAATATAAAAAAATTGCCGGCAGCATAGAGACCGCAATTGGTGATATTGAGTATGATATGTACCAGAAAAATCTGGTCCATCAGGCCAAAATAAAAATTAAGCTGGATGAAAACAACAGTTAATAGATCGTATTAACGACCTGCTTTTGCAACAACAATCCCCGCTACATCCTTTCCGCCATAATAACTGCCACCCATTTTGGGAGCCGGATTGCTGCCTGCGCTGTTGGATGATCCACCCGCAATGCCTTTAAGAACGGTATCAGTCAGACTGGTTGCATTGACGGTTGTTGCAAACAGGGCCAGGATTAGTACGGACAATCCTTGTTTCATGTTGATTTCCTCTTTGTTAATCAATGGTTTGATGAAATTATTAAAGTATATTGTGGGTTATTATACTGAAAAAGTGTGTGCGACAGTAGTATGGCGGGGTGACTTACCCGGAACGAATGTCATTCCCGCGTAGGCGGGAACCCTTCTGTGGTATGAAGAGATCAGTTGAGATAGATTCCCGCCTTCGCGGGAATGACAGAGGAAACAATGACAGAGCTAATAATGACAGAGGCAACAATGACAGGGGGTAACGCCGAAGCTTCTACTCCAACTCCACCTTCTCAATCTGCCCAAACCGCTGAGTGATTTTGCTGGCAGAGGTATACACTTCTTTGACATCGGCGCTTGCAAGTTCAATATGTTTCGCCAGATTCTCCATCCTTTTTTGAAACCGGGAAAAATCTGCTGCCAGATGATTGATGTGTTTTTGAATCAGGTGAATTTCTTCTCTGGCTGCTGTGTCTTTCAGTACAGCCCGGGCGGATGTCAGCACAGCCATCATTGTGGTGGGTGAAACCATCCAGACGCGTGACTGATGGGCGAACTCCACCAGATCAGGATAATGGGCATGGATTTCAGCAAAGACTGCCTCTGCCGGAATAAACATGACAGCGCCATCTGCGGTTTCTGGCGGCAGGATATAGCGTTCTGCAATGTCTTGAATATGTTTCCGGATATCGAGACGAAAACGCTGTTCAGCTGCTTTCTTTTCAGTATCAGGCAGCATGTTGTCAATGACCAGACGAAAGGTTTCAAGGGGAAATTTGGCATCGATCACCACAGACCCTGAAGGTGGCGGCAAAAACAAAATGCAGTCAGCCCGTTTGTTGTTGCTGAGGGTATGCTGAAAAGCAAAACTTTTTTCTGGCATCACATTCCGGATCAATCCGGACAGCTGGACTTCTCCAAAAGCACCGCGTGCGCGTTTATCAGTGAGGATCTGCTGCAAATTAATGACGCTGCCTGAAAGTTCAGTGATACGCTGCTGCGCGGCATCGATGATGGCAAGCCGTCGAACCACATCAGTGAATGTTTCAGTGGATTTTTCAAGGCCCTGAGTGACCTGCTTCACCACATCTTTGTTCATTTCTTTCAGGCGTTCATTGGTGGTGACCGTCAGGTGTTCGATGCGTTTTCCGGTTTCATCCGCATGAGAGGTCAGTGCCTCCCTTACCTGCAGGCGGGTTTCCTGCAGGCCCTGCATCAGGGAGTCCTGAAGCATTTTCAGCGTCAGAAAATCTTTTTGACCGCTTCGCTGGCGGAAAAGTTGCACAATGATGATTGTCAGCAATATTCCTGCGATCAGAATGATATAGGGCATTGTATTTTCCATAATGTATAAAAACATCCTGTCCATGCCGGTATTTGTCGGCATGACAGGTTAATTAACAGCAGCAGCCTGTAATTTTTCGACGGCCGTCTGCATGCGTTTTACTGCGTCCTGAATTTTGTCCATATTGGTGGCATAAGAAATTCGAATATAGCCAGGGGCTCCAAAAGCAGATCCCGGCACCACTGCCAAACCTGCTTCATTCAGAAGATATTCTGAGAATGCGACATCGTCGACAATTTGTTTGTTTCCACGAATCCATTCTTTGATGCATGGAAAAGTATAAAAGGTGCCATCGCAGGGTTGAATGACGATGCCGGGGATATTGCCAAGTTCTGTGACGATATAATCATGGCGTGCGCGATATGCCATGGTCATGACAGAAATGCAGGTTTGGTCCCCATTGAGCGCCGCTGTGGCGGCAGCTTGGGCAATGCTGGTGGGGTTTGAGGTGCTCTGCGACTGAATTTTTTTCATGGCTCCCACAATCCAGGTAGGCCCTGCCGCATAGCCAATACGCCAGCCGGTCATGGCATAAGACTTGGAAACACCATTAATGACAATGGTGCGATCCCGAAGTGCGGGACAACTCATCAAAATATTGCAAAATTGTGCCTGCCACAGGGTGTGTTCATAAATATCATCTGTGGCAATCAGGACATCAGGAAACTCCAGCAGGATATCGGCAAGGGCTTCCAGTTCAGTGCGACTGTAAGCCACCCCCGTGGGATTGGAAGGGCTGTTTAGCATAACCAAACGGGTACGGGATGTAATGGCATTGCGCAACTGGGCGGGTGTCATTTTAAATTGTTGGGTGTGATCGGTGTTGATAAAGACCGGGATGGCACCCATGAGCCGTGCGATATCCGGGTAAGAAACCCAGTAAGGCGCTGGAATAATGATTTCATCGCCTGGGTTTAAGACCGCAGCAAAGAGATTGAACAGGCTGTGTTTAGCGCCACAGGAGACAATGATTTCGGCCGGGGCATACTCAAGCTGGTTGTCCCTGATGAATTTTCGGATAATGGCCTGTTTCAGGCTTGGCGTGCCGTCTACGGCCGTGTATTTTGTCATACCCTGACTGAGGGCTTCGATGGCGGCCTTTTTGATGTGTTCAGGTGTATCAAAATCGGGTTCGCCCACAGACAGATCAATGATATCTTTCCCGCTTGCGGCCAACTCGGTGGCGCGGGCAGAAACCGCGAGGGTAGGGGATGGCTTAATGGCCTGAACGCGGGCTGATGGTTCTTTGATCATAACTAACTTATCCTGTCTAAAAAAACGTGGTCGCAAATTATAGAGGTTATTGACGCGTGAGTCAGCCATTCAAATTAAAATCGCCGTTTTTACCGGCGGGTGATCAACCTGCCGCTATTCAGCAGCTGGCTGAGGGACTTTTATCGGGATTAAGCCACCAGACCCTTCTTGGGGTGACAGGATCCGGTAAAACTTTCACGATGGCCAATGTCATTGGGCAGGTACAGCGACCGACCTTGATTTTGGCCCCCAATAAGACCCTTGCAGCACAGTTATACGGGGAGATGCAGGAATTTTTTCCTGAAAATGCGGTTGAGTATTTTGTGTCCTATTATGATTATTACCAGCCTGAAGCCTATGTGCCCTCTTCAGATACTTATATCGCAAAAGATGCCTCGATCAATGACCATATTGAACAAATGCGACTGTCTGCAACCCGTGCCCTGCTGGAGCGGTCTGACGCCATTATTGTAGCGACAGTTTCTGCAATTTACGGTTTGGGTGATCCTGAGATGTATCTCAGTATGGTATTGCACCTAGATCGTGGTGAAAAAATTGATCAACGGCATCTTTTAAGGCGGTTGGCGGAATTACAATATACCCGCAATGACATTGACCTTGCCCGGGCCACCTACCGTGTCCGCGGTGAAATTATTGATGTCTATCCCGCAGAATCTGACCGTGAAGCGATACGCATCGAGCTGTTTGATGATGAAATTTCTAATCTTGCTTATTTTGATCCATTGACCGGCGAAATTTCCCGTCGTGTTCCGAGGCTGACGATTTATCCCAAGTCCCATTATGTGACACCACGCTCCAGAATCACAGAATCCATTGATCTTATTAAACCAGAATTGGCCGAAAGACTAAAGGTTTTGCGGGAACTCAATAAGTTGGTAGAAGCGCAGCGTCTTGAGCAGCGCACCCTTTATGATCTTGAGCTGATGAATGAGCTGGGTTATTGCCCGGGTATTGAAAATTATTCAAGGTACCTGTCTGGTCGTCCGGCGGGCGAGCCACCGCCCACGTTATTTGATTATCTTCCAAAAGATGCTTTGTTGGTAATTGATGAGTCGCATGTCACGGTTCCTCAGTTGCGCGGCATGTACCGGGGAGATCGATCAAGAAAAGAGACGCTGGTTGAATATGGCTTCCGTCTGCCGTCTGCGTTGGATAACCGTCCCATGCGGTTTGATGAGTTTGAGGCACGTGCACCGCAGATGGTTTTTGTTTCAGCAACCCCAGGCCCTTATGAACACGAATATTCGAGTGCAACGGTCGAGCAGTTGGTTCGTCCAACAGGATTGGTAGATCCTGCCATTGAAGTGCGTCCGGCACTGCATCAGGTCGATGACCTGATGTCTGAAATTACGAAAACAGTGGGGGAAAAAGACCGGGTGCTGGTCACAACCCTGACCAAGCGGATGGCAGAAGATCTGACGGAATATTTGGCTGAGCATGGTGTCCGGGTTCGTTACCTGCACTCCGATATTGGAACGGTTGAGCGCGTTGAAATTATCCGGGATTTACGTCTGGGTGTGTTTGATGTGTTGGTGGGCATTAACCTGCTGCGTGAAGGGCTGGATATGCCTGAGGTTGCATTGGTGGCTGTTTTGGATGCTGACAAAGAAGGGTTTTTACGCTCAGAAACCGCTCTTGTTCAGACGATGGGTCGGGCAGCAAGACATTTTAACGGTCGGGCGATTTTATATGCAGATCAAATCACAGGCTCAATGCGTCGTGCCATTGATGAAACAGACCGACGACGGGAAAAACAAAAAGCGTATAACCTCCTGCATGGCATTACACCCAAAGGGGTCATTACAGCCGTGCGGGACATCATGGAAGGGGCTTATGCAGAAGGCTCTGTCCGATCCAGGCTGTACAGTGAGCTGCCAGACAAGGAAATTAAAAAGTTTGCACTGATGTCGCCTGAAAAGCGGGAAAGCGCTCTGATTGCCCTTGAAAAGAAAATGCAGCAACATGCGCATAATCTGGAATTTGAAGAAGCAGCAAAGCTGCGGGACCAGATTCAGAAAATTCGCAGAGAAACGATGGCGCTTTAGTCACGGTTTATCTTTCTCATCGTCCTGCGGCCTGTCCGCGGGTCCAGCACCCCCCCTCCAAACGATCTGTCTAAAGACGGCAAGAATTTGATTTCATTTGATCTTGCGTCCCCCCATCCCAGATGCTATCTTTGCCGCCACGTAAAAAGCAGCAGGCACGTAGCTCAGTGGTAGAGCACCACCTTGACATGGTGGTGGTCGGTGGTTCGATCCCACTCGTGCCTACCAGTTTTTCTGACGCATTGACGCACTAGAGAGGCACCATGCCTGTTATCACTCTGCCTGATGGTACCCGGAAGAATTTTGATTCACCGGTGACCGTAGCATCTGTTGCTGCAAATATTGGCGCAGGCCTTGCCAAAGCGGCATTGGCCGGTAAAGTGAATGGCAAGTTGATGGATTTGTCCATGATGCTTGAACAGGATGCTGATCTTGCGATTGTAACGGATCGAGACCCGGCTGGTCTTGAAGTGATCCGGCACTCTGCAGCCCATCTTTTGGCCCATGCCGTTAAGCAACTCTTTCCAAGTGCTCAGGTCACGATTGGCCCTGTGATCGAAGATGGGTTTTATTATGATTTTGCTTTTGAGCGTCCCTTTACCCCGGATGATCTGGTCCTGATCGAAAAAAGAATGCATGAACTGGCCAAACTGGACATGCCCGTGGTGCGTACCACGCTGTCTCGTGATGAGGCTATCCGTCTTTTTCGGGGGATGGGGGAGGAATACAAAGCTAAAATTATCGAAGCAATCCCTGTCGGTGAAACCCTGAGTCTTTATCAGCAGGGTGATTTTACAGATCTTTGCCGCGGTCCTCATGTGCCATCGACCGGCAAGTTAAAGGCATTTAAGCTGACCCGTCTTGCAGGGGCATACTGGCGGGGGGATTCCCGCAATGAAATGCTGCAGCGGATTTATGGCACGGCCTGGGCTGACAAAAAATCGCTTGATGCCTATCTTCTGCGGATCGAAGAAGCCGAAAAGCGTGATCATCGTAAAATTGGCAAGGCACTCGATTTGTTCCATTTTCAGGAAGAAGCCGCCGGTATGGTGTTTTGGCATGCCGATGGCTGGCATATCTATCAGGAAATCGTGAAATACATCACGGACCGTATCACAGCCGATGGCTATGAAGAGGTTCGGACGCCCCAGTTGGTTGATCTTGAACTTTGGAAAAAGTCAGGACACTGGGATATGTTTGGCAAAGAAATGTTTACCGTAGAGTCTGAAAATCGCCAGTACGCCATCAAGCCCATGAATTGCCCCTGCCATGTGCAAATTTTTAATGACACTCTGCACAGCTATCGTGATTTGCCGGTCCGTTTGGCCGAATTTGGATGTGTACACCGCAATGAATTATCGGGATCCATGCATGGGCTGATGCGGGTGCGTCAGATGGTTCAGGATGATGCGCACATTTTCTGCACAGACGATCAGTTGCAGGAAGAGGCTTTACGTTTTATTCGACTCGTGGTTGATGTTTATCATGACTTTGGATTTGATGAAATCACCGTTCGCCTCGCGACCCGGCCTGAAAAACGCATTGGTGAAGATGCGCTATGGGATGAGGCGGAGCGGGCACTCTCTGAATCATTGGTGCATGCGGGGCTTCAGTTTGAGTATTTGCCAGGGGAAGGTGCATTTTATGGGCCTAAAGTTGAATTTCACCTGAAAGACTCGATTGGTCGCATGTGGCAGTGTGGAACCCTCCAGTTGGATTACAGTATGCCCAATCGTCTGGGGGCTTATTACATTACCGAAGACAGCAATAAAAAGACCCCTGTTATGCTGCATCGCGCTATTTTAGGGTCGTTAGAGCGTTTTATCGGTATTCTGATTGAGAACTATGCTGGTAAACTCCCTGTCTGGTTGGCCCCGACTCAGGTGATGGTGATGAATATTACCGACCGGGATGCCCAATATGTCCGAGAAGTGACTGATTTTTTGAAAAAACAGGGTATCAGAGCGAAATCTGACTTGAGAAATGAGAAGATCGGCTTTAAAATCCGCGAGCACACTTTGCGGTGTGTGCCGTGGCTTGTCGTGGTCGGGGATCGAGAAGTGGCAGGAAAGACCGTCTCGGTTCGCAGTCTGCAGGGGGAGGATCTGGGAAGCATGTCTTTACAGGACTTGTTGGCTCTTCTTCAAAAGGCTATTGCACAACGCGGCCGCTTAGAACGAGGAGGAAGTCAGGATTAGCGCAGAAAAAAAACCTCGGATTAACGAGGAAATCAGGGCCCCAGAGGTCCGTTTGATTGGTGAAGATGGTAGTCAGCTGGGTGTCGTTGCAACAAACGAAGCCAGAAAGATGAGTGAAGAAGCAGGCCTTGATCTGGTCGAAATATCACCTGACGCAGATCCACCTGTTTGTCGTGTTATGAATTTTGGAAAGTTTATCTTCCAGCAGCGAAAACGTAAGGCCGCTGCCAAGAAGAAACAAAAACTGGTACAGATCAAAGAAGTGAAGTTCCGCCCCGGGACTGAAGAAGGCGATTATCAGGTTAAGCTGCGCAACATGATTCGCTTTTTGGAGCAGGGGGATAAGGCCAAAGTGACTGTTCGGTTTCGTGGCCGCGAGATGGCGCATGCTGAGCTGGGTATGCAGTTGCTTGAGCGGGTGATGGCTGATGTGGTTGCCTTCGGTGTGGTTGAGCAGCGTCCCAAAATGGAAGGTCGACAGATGTTGATGGTGGTCGGACCTAAAAAAACCTGATGTTTTGAGTGTGTGGAGTGAGTTGTTATGCCAAAAATGAAATCAAACCGCGGTGCTGCCAAGCGTTTTCGTGCAACAGCCACCGGTTTCAAGTGTCGCAGTGCCGGCCGGAGACATAATACCGGCAAGCTTGCAACGAAGCGTAAACGTCATTTACGCACCACCTGTCGGATTGGAAAATCTGACGAATTGTCCATTGCACGTATGTTGTTGCAGTGTTAAAGCGGAGAGTTTAATCAATGCCAAGAGTAAAGAGGGGCGTTACCGCCCACGCCAGACACAAAAAAGTCATGGCAAAAGCCAAAGGTTATTATGGCGCTCGCAGTCGGGTTTATCGTGTGGCAAAACAGGCCGTTACACGTGCAGCCCAGTATGCTTATCGTGACCGTCGCGTCAAAAAACGTGATTTTCGTGCACTCTGGATTGTCCGCATCAACGCCGCAGCGCGTGAGCATGGTCTGTCTTACAGCGTGTTCATGAATGCCCTGCGTAAAATGTCTGTTCAAATTGACCGTAAAATGCTGGCTGATTTGGCTGTAAATGACCGTGATGCATTTGCTGCGATTGCAGCACAGGCAAAAGCCAGTCTGTCGGCTGCTGCTTGAACAGCATTTGTCATTGAAGTGAGATAAAGATCCCTCTTGATTTAAGGGGGATTTTTGTTGCTGTTCCCGTCATTGCGAGGCCGCGTAGCGCTTGGCCGCGGCAATCCAGTTTTTTACCCGTGTTAGTTGAAAGCTGGATTGCCACGTCGTAACGGCTTCGCCCTCCTCGCAATGACGGATCTTTAATGCGATCCATTATTGTATTAGGCGCTCTGCAGATGACGGATTTAGACGCAATTCTCAGTCAGGCCGAAAAAGAAATCTCCTCCCGTAATGATCTGAAGTCTCTCGACGATTGCCGGGTTTCCTGGCTTGGTAAAAAAGGCAAAATCACTGAAATTCTGAAGCAGCTGGGGCAGTTGCCTGCGAGCGAACGCAAGCAGGCTGGCGCAAAGATTAATCAGGTGAAAGAACGTGTTTTAGCCCTGATTGAAGGACGTCAGTCGACGCTCGAAGAACAGGCTGTTGCAGATCAGCTTGCCACTGAAGTCATTGATGTGACCCTGGCGGGACGGGGTCAGTCGGCTGGGACACTGCATCCTGTGACCTGGGTCCGTCACTTTGTTGAATCTTATTTTTCAGGTCTTGGTTTCAGTATGGCGACAGGTCCTGAAATTGAAGATGACTATCATAATTTTTCCGCCTTAAATATTCCTTCGCTGCATCCCGCGCGCGCGATGCAGGATACCTTTTATTTTCCGGATAACACGCTCCTGCGTACCCATATGTCGCCCGTGCAAATCCGGGTGATGCAGCAGACGCCACCCCCTTTGCGAATTATTGCGATGGGACGGGTGTACCGGCGGGATTTTGATGTAACCCATACTCCCATGTTTCATCAGGTTGAGGGGCTTATTATTGACGAAAATCTCAGTTTTGCAGGTCTTAAAGGCCTGTTGACGGGTTTTCTGAAATCGTTTTTTGATGAGACTGTGGGGATCCGTTTCAGAGGATCTTATTTCCCATTTACAGAGCCCTCTGCAGAGGTCGATATTCACTGTCAGGTCTGCAAAGGTGCCGGGTGCAGGGTTTGCGGTCAGACCGGCTGGATTGAAGTGCTGGGTTGCGGGATGGTGCACCCGGAGGTTTTTCGTATGGCAGGCGTGGATGCTGAGCGTTACAGCGGTTGGGCATTTGGCGCAGGATTGGATCGCCTCGCCATGTTACGGTTTGGCATAGCGGATCTGCGTTCCCTTTTTGAAAATGATCTGCGTTTTCTCGACCAGTTTCAGGGGGGTCCGATATGAAATTCAGTGAGATGTGGTTACGGGAATGGATAGGGTCTGAACCCTCTGTGAATGTTTTATATGAACGCCTTAATATGGCCGGCCTCGAAGTGGAAGGCTTGTCTGCCGTTGCCGGTCAATTTTCTGGTGTGGTGGTGGCGCAGGTGGTCAGGGTCGAAGCGCATCCTGAGGCTGATCGACTTCGTGTCTGTCAGGTGGATTCGGGCGTTGGTGATCCTCTGACCATTGTATGCGGTGCGCCAAATGTGTTTGTCGGGATGAAAGCGCCTTTGGCAAAAGTGGGAGCCGTTTTGCCGGATGGGATGGTTATTCAAGCATCCCGATTGCGGGGTATTCTTTCTGAGGGCATGTTGTGTGCGCCTGTTGAACTGGGTTTGGGAGAGGGCGGAGCAAGGGGCTTGTTGGTGTTGCCAGCGGATGCGCCTCTTGGTCAGGATTTGAGAACTTATTTGTCCCTAGATGATCGAATGGTGGATCTTTCCATAACACCTAACCGGGGAGATTGTTTAAGTATTGCTGGTTTATCGACGGAGATCGCAGCACTTGCTGGGAATTCACTTAAATTTAATGGGGATGCTGTTCAGATTCCCGCACAACATAATGATGTTTTTCCTGTCGAAATTGTAGAACCCGTTGCCTGTTCGCGATATGCCGGACGTGTTATTCGTCATATTCGATCTGACGTTGTAACGCCTGTGTGGTTGCAGGAACGGTTGCGACGAGGGGGATTGCGTTCCATTCACCCTGTGGTTGATGTGACCAATTATGTGATGCTGGAATTGGGTCAGCCAATGCATGCATTTGATTTATCTAAACTTTCTAATGGTGTTTTTGTTCGCTACGCGAAAGAAAATGAATCATTAGCGCTTCTGGATGAACAAACAGTCCATTTGGATACCGACACACTTGTGATCGCTGATGATCGGGGCCCTGTGGCCATTGCCGGCGTGATGGGTGGGTTGGCATCAGCCGTGTCTGAAAAAACACAAACAATCTTTCTTGAGAGCGCTTTTTTTCAACCGGATAGCGTGGCTCGGGCTGTGCGCACGTATCAACTGGGATCTGAGTCCTCTTTTCGCTTTGAGCGGGGGGTGGACCCTCTGTTGCAAGTGCGGGCTATTGAACGTGCAACCGCCCTGATTCTGGAGATTGTGGGTGGTGAGGCAGGTCCTGTCATCGATGTCAAAGACCCAACTTTCCTGCCGAAGAGCAGGGTGGTCACACTGCGTCAAACGCGTCTTAACCAGATTGCAGGCATCGAGTTGGAGGCAAAGCACGTTACGCTTTTATTGCAGCGCCCCGGTTTTCAGGTCAGAGAAACGGTGGAAGGTTGGCAGATAACGGTGCCTGCAAGACGTTTTGATGTGACCCGTGAGATTGATTTGATCGAAGAAGTCCTGCGTCTTTATGGATATGAAAACATACCGGCGCAACCCCCTCATTTTGGACGCGCTTTGGGGTTATCTCAGGCGGGGCGTTCATCTTCTATTGCAAGCCTGGGCCGTTTGCTGTCCGACCGGGGATATCATGAGGTGATCAGTTATAGTTTCATTGATCAAAAAATGCAGGACTTATTCGTCTCAGAAGGGCCTGATATTGAGTTGGTGAACCCCATTACTTCCACTATGAATGTGATGAGAAAGACTTTATGGCCAGGGCTTATCTCTGCCTTGTTGCATAATCTTAATCGACAGCAATCACGTGTTCGATTGTTTGAGACAGGCAAACGTTTTATCCGACACGATGAGGTAATTTTTGAACAACCCGTCATCAGTGGCTTGATCACAGGTTCGCTTGACCCTTTACAGTGGGGTGATAAAGAACGAGATATTGATTTCTATGACATCAAGGGCGATGTAGAGTATTTATTATCCTCTATTGGCTATGCAGGTGAGGTGAGTTGCCTGCCTGGACTGCACTCAGCACTTCATCCGGGCCAGACCGCGGATGTTTTTTGTGCCGGACGACGTGTTGGGATTTTAGGTGCTTTGCATCCAAAGATTCTTCAGGAATTTGATTTAACGCAATCTGTGATGGTTTTTGAGCTTGAAACGGATGATTTGATTCTTTTTAAGACTCCTCTTGCGCGAGAGGTTTCCAAGTTTCCCTTAATTCGACGTGATATATCCATTTTATTGGACAGCTCTATACCGGCCAATGTAATTCAGGATACAATCAGAAGCTTAGGGGATGAGTTGCTACAGTCAGTAACAATATTCGATGTCTATCAGGGTAAAGGAGTCAGTACCGGCAAAAAAAGCATGGCCCTTGCATTGGTCATGCAGCATCCTGAGCGAACCCTGACCGACGAAGAAGTTTCAGATCGTATGCAACACATTATTTCAGGTTTGCAGAAACGTTTCAGAGCTGAGCTAAGGGGCTGATTATGGCGCTAACCAAGGCAGATATGGCAGAAAATCTGCTAACTGTTGTAGGGTTATCCAGAAAGGAATCAAAAGAAGTAGTCGAGCTTTTTTTTGAACAAATCTGTGACTCACTTCGGAATGGCCAACAAGTCAAATTGTCGGGCTATGGTAATTTTGAATTGCACGATAAAAATGAACGTCCCGGCCGAAATCCAAAGACAGGCGCTGCGATCCCAGTCTCTGCCCGACGTGTGGTGACCTTCCACAGTGGCCAGAAGCTGAAAGCCCGTGTTGAACTTTATTCAGGCCAAAGCACCAATAAAGAAACAGAAGAATCTGTCTGATTTCTAAGAATGCGTTATTTTATTCAAAAAGCCATTGCAGAATTCGAATGAATTCTGCAAAATCTGCGGGCTTTTCTTAGAGCCTTAAAATCTTGGAAGGCAATTAAAAACTCGGGGCGTGGCGCAGCCTGGTAGCGCACTTGCATGGGGCGCAAGGGGTCGCCGGTTCGAATCCGGCCGTCCCGACAGGATTATCAGTCAGTCATTCGAGCTTCATCACCATCACAGGGAAAGGTCGAATTGTGGAAAAAATCTGGTTAAAGCAATACCCAAAAGGTGTCCCTTCAGATATTCATCCCGAGCAGTATCAGTCCCTGTCTGAAGTCTTTGATGAATGTTGTGCAAAATACCCTGACCGACCGGCTTTTTACAGTTTGGGTACCACCCTTACTTTTCGGGAAGTGGAAGAAACCTCTCGTGCATTGGCGGCCTGGTTTCAGGAAGCGCTTCACCTGAAGAAAGGCGATCGAATCGCACTGATGCTGCCGAATATTCTGCAGTATCCGGTTGCAATGTTTGCAGCAATACGGGCAGGCTTGGTGGTGGTGAATGTGAATCCACTCTATACATCTGTAGAGTTGTCCCATCAGATGAAAGACTCAGGCACAGAAACCATCATTGTGATGTCCTCTTTTGCGGCCACTGTGCAGCAGGCGCTTCCATTCACGTCTCTCAAAAATGTCATCATTACTGAGTTGGGGGATTTGCTTTCCCGGCCAAAAGCTTTTTTACTGGGCTTCTTTCTTCGCTATATTCGCAAAGCAATACCGGCCTATAAAATTCCAGGGATTTATCGTTTTCGAAAAATTCTGCGCTCAGGCAGACGCCGCACTTTTAAGTCCGTTATTCTGACGCCCAAAGATATTGCATTTCTCCAATATACGGGCGGCACTACGGGTGTTTCCAAAGGGGCAGTCCTGACGCATTACAACATGATTGCCAATGTGATGCAGGCGGAGGCATGGTTCTCGCCTATTTTGAAACCAGGCCAAGAAATTATTATCACAGCTCTTCCGCTTTATCATATCTTTTCACTGACGGCGAATTGCCTCTTTATTTCAAAAATTGGGGGTCTTAATCTTTTGATTGTGAATCCCCGCGATTTGAACGGCATGATCAAAGAAATTGCCAGGTTTCCATTTACAGCAATTACAGGCGTCAATACCCTCTTCAGCGCCTTGCTGAAACATCCCAAATTTGCGTCTGTGGATTTTTCCGCGCTTAAGCTGAGTTTAGGGGGGGGGATGGCGGTGCAGCGGGTGGTGGCTGAACTGTGGAAGAAGGTAACAAATGTGCCTTTACTGGAAGCCTATGGGCTGACGGAGGCATCTCCCTGTGTTTCTGCCAATCCAACAACCCTCGTTGATTATAACGGTACCGTTGGATTACCTTTTCCCTCTACAGAAGTGTGTGTGCTGGATGAAGATCACAGAGAAGTTCCCCCTGGGGAAGTGGGGGAGCTCGCGGTCAAAGGTCCCCAAGTCATGATGGAATATTGGAATAATCCAGGTGAAACTCAAAAGGTCTTTGGTCGTGATCACTGGCTCCTGACGGGAGATGTGGTCTCAATAGATACAGAAGGGTATATCCGTATCCGTGAGCGGAAAAAAGACATGATTTTGGTCTCAGGTTTTAATGTTTATCCCAATGAGATCGAAGACGTCCTGGTTCGAATATCCGGTATTCGGGAAGCAGCGGTGGTGGGGGTGCCGGATGAGCATTCTGGAGAAGCTGTCAAAGCATTTATCGTCCGAGAACGGCCTGATCTGAATGAGGCTGAGATTATACGGTTTTGCCACCAGAATCTCACAGGTTATAAAGTCCCTAAGTACATTGAATTTTGCCTTGAGTTACCCAAATCAAATGTTGGTAAGATTTTGCGTCGGGCACTGCGGGCCTCGGTCAGAGCATGATATAATCTCGCGCGGGCGTTTTCCCCTGTCCGTTTGAACCGATGTCATTAGCTGAGCATATATATTATGGATACCCCATTCGCAAAACAGATCCAGAAAGTCTCTCTGGAAGATGAGCTGAAACAATCTTACCTGGATTACGCCATGAGCGTTATCGTGGGTCGTGCTCTGCCAGATGTTCGGGATGGGTTAAAACCTGTCCATCGTCGCGTGCTCTATGCCATGCATGAGCTGGGGAATGAGTGGAATAAGGCCTATAAAAAATCCGCTCGTGTCGTCGGTGATGTCATCGGTAAATACCATCCCCATGGGGATACGGCTGTTTACGATACCATCGTTCGCATGGCTCAACCCTTTTCCCTGAGATATATGCTGGTAGACGGCCAGGGGAACTTTGGTTCCGTGGATGGTGATGCGGCGGCAGCCATGCGTTATACCGAAGTTCGTATGTCGCGTTTAACCTCTTTTCTGTTGGCTGATCTTGAGAAAGAAACGGTTGATTTCGTTCCAAACTATGATGGTTCTGAGACATCCCCCAATGTTTTACCGGCCCGATTTCCCAATCTGTTGGTCAATGGGTCTTCCGGCATCGCCGTGGGGATGGCTACCAATATCCCGCCTCATAATTTGTCCGAAGTGATATCAGCCTGTATTGCCATGATTGAGCATCCTGACATCACTATTGAAGAAATTATGCGCTACATTCCAGGCCCTGATTTTCCCACCGCCGGGATCATTCATGGCCGTGCCGGCATTATAGAGGCTTTTCGAACAGGACGCGGACGTATTCAGGTCCGGGGTCGCACTGTGGTGGAAGTGGATGAAAAAACGGGACGCGAAAAAATTATCGTGACCGAGCTGCCTTATCAGGTGAATAAAGCCCGCTTGGTTGAGCGGGTGGCAGAGCTTGTCCGTGAGAAGAAGCTGGAGGGTATTTCGGCACTTCGGGACGAGTCTGATCAGCAGGGTATGCGTGTGGTGATTGAGCTGAGACGGGGTGAAAACACAGAAGTTGTCTTGAATAATCTCTTTGTGCACACACAGCTGCAGAGTGTGTATGGCATCAATATGGTGGCTCTTGAAAGTGGTCAGCCACGACTCCTGAATATTCAGCAAATGCTGGCCGCTTTTTTACGTCATCGCCGTGAGGTCGTGACCCGGCGCACCTTGTTCGACCTTAAAAAAGCACGTGCCCGGGCCCATATTCTTGAAGGGCTTGCAGTGGCGCTTGCCAATATTGATGAAATGATTGTACTCATCAAAGGTTCAAAAGATATTGCGGACGCCAAAAGCCGCCTGCTGGAACGCGTATGGCGTCCACTCGAATTGGCCGGGTATGTGGCAACGGTCGCAGGTCCTTACGGAGTCTGTGCTGAAGGCTATCGGCTTTCACCGGAACAAGCACAATCGATTCTTGAAATGCGCCTTCACCGCCTGACGGGGCTTGAACACAATAAGATCCTAGATGAGTATCGTGAAATTCAGGCCCTGATCGTGGATCTCGAGGCAATTCTTGCGAGTCCTGAACGGTTAATGGCGGTGATTCGTGATGAATTGGCAGCGATTCGTGATCAGTTTGGCGATACACGCCGGACAGAAATCATCGAAAGCAGCGGTGATTTTTGTCTCGAAGACCTGATGCCGCGCGAAGATGTGGTTGTGACTTTGTCTCATCAGGGTTATGTGAAATCACAGCCAGTCGCGCTTTATCAGGCACAGCACCGTGGCGGCCGCGGTAAGTCAGCAGTTGCCATCAAAGAAGAAGATTTCATTGAACGCCTTCTTGTAACAACGTCTCATGACACGATTTTGTGTTTTTCGAGCCTCGGCAAAGTCTATTGGCTTAAGGTTTATCAGTTGCCTCAGGCGGGCCGCAATGCCCGTGGTAAGCCGGTCGTCAATTTATTGCCCCTTGCAGAAGGGGAAAAAATCAGCGCGATTCTTCCGGTTCAGGAATATGCAGAGAATCTGTATGTCTTTATGGCAACGGCTCTTGGGGTTGTCAAAAAAGTTTCTTTGGCAGATTTTTCGAGACCCCGTTCCAGTGGCATTATTGCGCTGGAGCTGTCTCCTGAAGATCGTTTGATTGGCGTTGATTTAACAGATGGCTCCAATGAACTGTTGTTGTTTACGGATGCAGGTAAAGTCATTCGCTTTGCAGAGACTGACGTTCGAGGTATGGGAAGAACCGCGCGGGGTGTTCGCGGAGTCAAACTCCAAAAAGACCAGAAGGTTGTGTCGTTGGTCGTTGTTCGTTCTCAGGGTGAAATTCTCACAGCCACAGCCCATGGGTATGGAAAGCGCACGGCCATTGATGAATATCGTATGACTGGCCGCGGGGGGCAGGGGGTGATTGCCATTCAGGTCAATGAGCGAAATGGTCATGTTGTGGGGGCTACTCAGGTGCATACGGGCGATGAGGTGGTCTTAATCAGTAACCAGGGAACCCTGGTCAGAATTGCAGTGGATGAGATTTCTTTGGTTGGCCGTAATACGCAGGGGGTTCGTCTTATTAATCTGACCAATGACGAAACTTTGGTGGGTCTGGAGCCGGTTGCCAGCATTCAGTCAGAGACTGTCGAAGGGCCATTGCCTCCCACAAATCAGCCATCTTTAGGCCAGACACCCTCTGAAGGTGACCCTGCATGATTGCAAGCAATGTCCCCGTCATCACGATTGATGGGGCGAGTGGTACCGGAAAAGGGGTCGTAGCCCATTCGCTTGCCACACAACTTGGCTGGCATTTTTTGGACAGCGGTGTGTTGTATCGCGTTTTGGCGCTTTCTGCGGCTCAGCATGGGATTCAAACTGATAATGAAATGGCCCTTCAGGTACTGGCAGGTCATCTGGATGTACAATTTATTGCAGCTGATTCCGAAGCTCCTAAAATTCTTCTTGAAGGTCAAGAAGTTACCGAAACTATCCGGACAGAACAAGTGGGTGGGGATGCCTCTAAAATCGGAATATTGCCAGCTGTGCGGGCGGCTCTTTTAGACCGTCAGCGGGCTTTTAGAGAACCGCCAGGCTTGGTCACGGATGGGCGTGATATGGGAACGGTCGTTTTTCCAGATGCCATCCTCAAAATCTTTTTAACCGCCAGTCCAGAAGAACGGGCAAGGCGACGTTATAACCAGTTGAAGGAAAAAGGCATTGATGTTAACCTCAGCACCCTCGCGGAGGAGCTGTCTTTGCGTGATAAACGTGATAAAGAGCGTCAAGTCGCGCCATTATGCCCTGCAAAAGATGCGATTTGTATTGATACTGACCGGATGGGGATTGACGAAGTGGTTGCCCGTATTCTGTCAGAAGTTCAAAAAGTAAGTGTGTTGTAAGGTGCGACACGGTCAATTATAGGATGTCCGGGGTCGTTTTTTTTAACTAACCAGAGTAACTATATTATGTCAGAAAGTTTCGCCCAACTGTTTGAAGAAAGTCTTGCTTTAACCCCCATGACCCCAGGCACCATTATCAGTGGCATCGTTGTCAGAGTGAAGCCGGATTATGTCGTGGTCAGTGCCGGTCTTAAGTCCGAATCCATTATCCCTATCGAACAATTCAAAGACAGCCAGGGCAAGATCGAAGTGGCTGAAGGGGATATGGTCAGCGTTGCACTGGAAGCCGTTGAAGATGGTTTTGGAACTACCCGTCTTTCCCGTGAACGGGCAAAGCGATTGGAAGCATGGGTTGAGCTTGAACAGGCTTACGAAAAACGTGAAACAGTGCGTGGCGTGATCTCAGGCCGGGTTAAAGGGGGCTTTACGGTCGAAATTAACCGTATTCGTGCCTTCCTGCCAGGTTCATTGGTGGATGTCCGCCCTGTGCGCGATCCGGATTCACTCGAAGGCAAAGAATTAGATTTCAAGGTGATCAAAATTGATCCCAAACGCAACAATATTGTTGTATCACGTCGTTCTGCAATGGAAGCTGAAAACAGCGTTGAGCGGGAAGCCCTGCTTGAAAAGCTGCATGAAGGCGATGAGATTAAGGGTATCGTTAAAAACCTGACCGATTATGGCGCCTTTATTGATCTGGGTGGCATTGATGGTCTGCTGCATATCACGGACATGTCATGGAAGCGTATTCGTCATCCCAGTGAAATTCTGGCCATTGGCGATGAGCTCAAAGTCAGAGTGCTGCGTTTTGACCGTGAAACAGCCCGTGTGTCGCTTGGCTTAAAACAGCTGGGTGAAGATCCGTGGGCAGGCATCAGCAGCCGTTATCGTGTGGGTACGCGCCTGCGTGGCAAGGTGACCAATATTACGGAATACGGTTGTTTTGTTGAAATCGAAGAAGGCATCGAAGGCTTGGTGCACGTTTCTGAGATGGATTGGACCAACAAAAACGTCAACCCAAACAAGGTTGTTCACCTCGGTCAGGAAGCGGAAGTTGCGGTGCTTGACATCGACAGTGATCGCCGTCGTATCTCATTGGGCTTAAAGCAGTGCTCTAGCAATCCATGGGAAGAGTTTTCACTTCACCACCAGAAAGGTGACAAAGTCACCGGTAAAATTAAATCAATCACTGATTTTGGTCTTTTCATTGGACTGGATGGCGGGATTGATGGACTGGTGCATTTGTCTGATATTTCCTGGAACGAAGTGGGTGCTGAAGAAGCCATTCGTAAATTCCAGAAAGGCGATGAATTAAGTGCTGTGATTCTTGCCATTGATGCAGAACGTGAGCGGATTTCTCTCGGGATCAAGCAGCTTGCCGAAGATCCATTGGCTGATTTCCTTGAACAGCATGAAAAGGGTTCACAGGTTTCAGGTACAGTCACTGAGATTAATGACAAGACTGCGACAATAAAGCTGTCTGAAGCTGTTTCAGCAGCTTTGCCGCTGGCTGACAATATGGCTGTCGGTGATACCGTTGAAGCTTGGGTTGTGGGTGTGGATCGTAAAGCCCACCTTGTTCAATTGTCACAGAATCCCAAAGATGCTGTTGCCAAGAAGTCCAAAGCTGCTCCCAAGAAAAAATCAGCTGCCTCTGCCGCTTCTGATTCTGCGCCGCTTAAAACCACCATTGGTGATTTGCTGAAGGCGCGAATGGAAGATGAAAATAAGTCAGGAAAAGAGTAAGCGTTTAACTTAAAGAGTCTGCTTTGTTAAAGAAGCCTGCTGGGAAAAATTTTCCGGCAGGTTTTTTTTTGTGCAAACTCGTAAAGAAGATCTGTATGTTGACTTTTGCACAGCGATTGCGGGTATTTGTTTTTTTTAAAAAAAGCATCTTCAATCAAGCAGCTAGGATAAAATTAAAGCATAAGTAATTGAAAAAATATGAATGTTTACTCATGTTTATTTTGTGTCCTTGTCTGTCATCTCCCCGTTTTCACGGGGTTTAAGCCACTTTTCTATAGGTTATTAACAGAGTTATCCACAAAAACTGTGGGTAAGTTTTAAGAGAAATCAGGGGTGGCAAAATTGGATCACTCACTGTTTTGCAGCGATTCGTTTATCTGAATGAGTGTCATCCCCGCAAAAGCGGGGATGACATACACCCTACAGAATCGTTGTTATTACAGAACCAAACTGATTATACTCTGCGACTGCAATCAGGCATGAATTGTTTCCGTTGGCGTTGTTTTTTTGGCGGGTGGAACGCAAGGGAGTGGTAATGGCTGCAATGGATCTCTTGGTTTTTTTGTTTTGTGCTTTGGGCCTGGCCTATTTCGAAGTGTCGTCACGAATCAGTGTGGCGATTGTCTCAGTTGTTCTGATTGGTCTCACCCTGGTGACGCCAGGACATTTTATTCTTCTTTCTGTTCTTTGGTTTATTTTTTTAGCATCTGCCTGTTTCATGCTGTCGGGTCGTTTACGTCAGCGTTTTATCACGAATGCCCTGATTAATCGTTTACAGCAGCGCATGCCTTCAATCAGCGATACAGAGCGTGATGCGATTGAGGCGGGGGATGTTTGGTGGGAAAAGGAACTCTTTTCAGGCAAACCCGTGTGGAAACACCTGTTTTCCATACCGACCCCAACGCTTCGACCCAATGAGCAGGCTTTTCTGGATAATCAGGTTTTGACCTTATGTGACATGCTCAACGATTGGCAGATTGTTGGGGAGTTGCATGATTTGCCAGAGTCAGTATGGCGTTATTTGAAACAGGAACGTTTTTTTGGCCTGATCATTCCAGAGGAATATGGCGGACTGGGATTCTCAGCCTTTGCGCATTCTTCTGTTATTACCCGCATTGCCACCAAAAGTGTCAGCACGGCCATCAATACCATGGTGCCCAATTCTTTGGGTCCTGCAGAATTGCTTCTGCATTATGGTACAGATGAACAAAAATCATATTATTTGCCGCGATTGGCCCGGGGAGAGGATATCCCCTGTTTTGCTTTAACAGGCCCTGAGGCAGGCAGTGATGCAGGTGCAATTCCAGATACCGGTGTGGTTTGTTATGGTCTTCACGAAGGCCGTAAGACCCTTGGGGTGCAATTAAACTGGGATAAGCGGTATATCACACTTGCGCCTGTCGCTACGGTCATTGGGGTGGCTTTTCGCTTATTTGATCCTGAGAATTTACTCGGCAAAGGCGAGGCACCGGGAATCACACTTTGCCTTGTCCCTTCAACCCATCCTGGCGTGGAGCACGGACGTCGTCATAATCCTCTGCATATGGCTTTTATGAATGGTCCCACGCGGGGTCGGAATGTTTTTATTCCTCTCGACTGGATCATTGGTGGGGCATCCAGAGTGGGTCAGGGATGGCGGATGTTGATGGAGTGCCTTTCTGCGGGACGGGGCATTTCATTGCCAGCGTTAAGCACAGCCTGTGGGCAACTGACTTATCGAATGACAGGCGGATACGCGAGACTCAGACGGCAATTTAATGTTCCTATTGCGAGCTTCGAGGGCGTGTCTGAGGCCTTAAGTCAGATTGCAGGGTTTACGTATCAGCTCGAATCCTGTCGTTTGTTGACGCTTTGTGCGGTGGATCAAAAAATTCGTCCTGCGATTGCAAGTGCGATCAGTAAATATCATATGACTGAAATGGCCCGAAAGGTGGTGACCGCTGCAATGGATATCCACGGAGGACATGGCATTCAGGTGGGCCCTGAAAATTTTCTTGCCGGTGCGCATATGGCTGTTCCCATCAGTATTACCGTGGAAGGGGCCAATATCCTGACCCGTAATCTGATTATTTTTGGTCAGGGTGCCATTCGTTGTCATCCCTATTTATTGGAGGAAGTGAATCAGTTTTCAGCGCCTCCCTCCAAAGAGCGTTCGCGCCGTCTGGATAAATTATTGTTTGCACATACCGGTCATGTGATCAGCTTAATTGTACGCAATGTCTGGTGTGGCCTGACCGGTGGACGTGCGCTGCTTTCCCCCCGTTCCGGTGTTACAGCGCGTTATTATCGCCAGCTGACACGCATGAGCTGCGCACTTGCCCTGTTGTCAGATATGACGCTGATGCTGTTGGGTGGTGAGTTAAAGCGAAAAGAGCGCATTTCTGCCCGTCTCGGTGATATTTTGAGTCAGTTGTATCTGGCTTCGGCTGTTTTGAAATATTTTCATGATCATAAAGAGCCTGAGTCCGATCATCTCTATGTTCATTGGTGTCAGCAGCAGGCCCTTTTCAAAATCCAGCGCGCCATTGATGAGCTGCTGGAAAACTACCCTTCACGACTGCTCGGCAGGGTATTGCGATGGTTGATCTTCCCATTCGGAAAAGCCTATTTCCGACCGTCCGACCGACTGTGTACTGCACTCACAGACAGTATGCTTGAACCTTCTGCACTGCGTGATCGTCTGACTTCTTTGTTTGTGAAAAGTCATTCCCAAAAAGATGCAGTCGGACGGATTGACATGGCCCTGTTGCAGATTGCTCAAATTGAGCCTCTTATCAAAAAAATGAACTCAGCCCTGCGGAAGCGTGAAGTGGATGGTGCGCTGCCGTTTGATCAACAGTTGCATCAAGCCGTCCGAAATCATCTGTTAAGCAATGAAGAAGCAGAAAGTCTGCGGGAATATTACTGTCTGTATCGGGATGTGATCAGAGTGGATGAATTTTCATTCGATCTTTCATCGATATTGACATGGAACCAGTCTGAATGGAAAGAGGAAGTGGTATGAAACAACATGTGTATATTGTAGATGGAAGCCGTACCCCGTTTTTAAAAGCCCGGGGAAAGCCCGGTGCTTATTCTGCATCAGATCTGGCTGTGAATGCCGGAAAAGAACTGCTGAACAGACAGCCGTTTTCACCGTCTGAGCTGGATGAAGTGATTATCGGCTGTATGATGCCTTCTCCGGATGAGGCCAATATTGCCCGTGTTATAGCGCTGCGTTCAGGCTGTGGCAAATCCGTGCCAGCATGGACGGTTCAGCGAAATTGTGCATCCGGTCTGCAGGCGCTGGACAGTGCGTTTCGAAATATTGCCAATGGCAGTTCCGACCTTGTGCTGGCGGGTGGAACAGAGGCAATGAGTCGTGCACCTTTGCTGTTTAACAATAAAATGGTGAACTGGCTCGCGGATTTGAATCTCGCCAAAACGCCGGTGCAAAAACTGCAAAAGTCGATCAATTTTCGCCCTGGATTTCTCTCGCCTGTGATTGCACTGCTGCGGGGGCTTTCAGACAGTACCATTAATCTGAACATGGGCCAGACCGCTGAGAACGTCGCCTATCGTTTTGGTATTACACGGGAACAGATGGATGCATTTGCATACGAAAGTCATCAGCGTGCAGCAAAAGCACTCGACAGTCATTTCTTTGAAGGTTTGACACCGGCATTCAGCAATAAAGGGGCGGTCGCTGCATTTGACGATGGGATTCGCCGCGATACCAGTCTGCAAAAACTGGGAACGCTTAAACCCTTTTTCGACAAAAAATTTGGCAGCGTGACGGCAGGGAACAGTTCGCAGGTGACAGATGGTGCGGCATTGCTGATTTTGGCGGGAGAAAAGTCTGTCAAAAAATATGGCCTGCCGGTGCTGGCACGTATCGTTGATGTGGAGTGGGCCGGGCTGGATCCGGCTGAGATGGGTCTCGGGCCTGTTTATGCCTCCACACAGCTTCTCAAAAGACAGAATTTGGGCCTGAAGGATATTGATTACTGGGAAATCAACGAAGCGTTTGCAGCCCAGGTGCTGGGTTGTATATCAGCATGGGAAAGCGAATCGTATTGCCGGGATTTTTTGGGATTGCCTGGGGCGCTGGGTGCTTTGGATCCTCACCGTCTGAATGTGGATGGCGGTGCTATTGCACTGGGACATCCTGTGGGCGCAAGTGGTGCAAGGATTGTCCTGCAATTGATGCATATTCTTCGCAGGCAGCAGGCGAAACGCGGTATTGCAACAATTTGTATTGGCGGAGGCCAGGGTGGGGCGATGTTAATTGAAAATGTTTCTGAGGTGGGAGCATGAGCCAGATGCAGACATATAAACACTGGAAATTTGAAACAGACAGCGACAGGATCGCCTGGATTTATTTTGATAAACAGGGCACCTCAGTGAATACCATTGACCGTGCTGTTATGGATGAGCTGTCAGCCATTCTTGATGTGATCTCACGTGATAAGTCCCAGTTCAGCGGTCTCATCATGGCATCCGCCAAAAAAAGCGGTTTTATTGCAGGTGCAGATATCAGTCAGTTTGATCAGTTTAAAGATATTGACGAAGCTTTTTCTCTGTTGAGACAGGGTCAGCATATTATTGACCGGGTTGAAGCGCTGGATATTCCCAGTGTCGCAATGATTGACGGTTTTTGCCTCGGCGGTGGACTGGAGCTCTCGCTTGGTTTTCATTATCGTGTTGCTGAAGACGGTCCCAAAACACGTCTGGGTTTGCCTGAAGTGAAACTGGGTATCCATCCAGGCTGGGGCGGCTCTGTGCGTCTGCCGCGTCTGTGTGGCGCGTTGCAGGGTCTGGATTTGGTGCTGACAGGCCGCACGGTGACCGGAAAGGCTGCAGCCCGGATTGGATTTGTTGATGCGGCGGTCCCAAAACGTCATCTGGTGAAAGCGGCCAAATATTACGTACTGAAGCATCCTGCCCGTCACAAAGCCTCCCGGCTTCAGGCGATGACGCATGCAAAACCGGTGCGTACACTGCTTGCTTCTGTGTTTCGCAACAAACTGCGCTCCAAAATCAGTTCACTGCATTATCCTGCTCCTTTTCAGGTGATTGATAACTGGGAACGCGTGGGCGTTGCCGGTGACGCTGCCATGGAGCGTGAAGCCAAAACCTGCGCCCGTCTGTTTTTCAGTGACACCTCGCGCAACCTTGTCCGGGTATTTTACCTGCAGGAACGACTGAAGAGTTTTGCAAAGGATGTCCGGTTTAATGCCCGACATGTGCATGTGGTGGGTGCCGGTACCATGGGTGGAGACATTGCTGCATGGTGTGCGCTGCGGGGTCTTCGTGTGACCCTGCAGGACCGGGGAGCTGAGTTTATTGCACCGGCAATTCAGCGTGCAGCGAAACTTTTCACTGAAAAGCTGAAGGAACCTCATTTGATTCAGCGTGCAATGGATAATCTGATCCCGGATGTGGAAGGTTATGGTATTCCGCATGCGGATGTGATTATCGAAGCTATTTTTGAGGATCTGACCGCAAAACAGGAATTATTTCGAAAGCTGGAGGCTGAGGCAAAACCGGATGCGCTTCTTGCAACCAACACATCGAGTATTTTGCTGGATGATATCAATACGGTTTTACAGTCACCGGATCGCTTGGTCGGCATTCATTTCTTCAATCCGGTTGCCAAAATGCAGCTGGTTGAAATTGTCCGGGGTGCGCGTACGCAGCCTGAAGTTGTGGATCGTGCGGCCAGCTTTGTAAAAGCCATCGACCGGCTGCCGCTCACTGTCAAAAGCAGCCCCGGATTTTTGGTGAACCGTATTTTGATGCCTTATCTGCTGGAAGCGGTGGCAATGCTGGATGAAGGTATTCCTGCGGGCGCGATTGACAAAGCGATGACTGATTTTGGCATGCCAATGGGACCGGTTGCACTGGCAGATACCGTGGGTCTCGATGTCTGTCTGTCTGTTGCAAAATATCTTACAAAATATTATTCAACTGAAATTCCCCGCAAACTGCTGGATTTGGTCGAGGCCGGTAAACTGGGCCGTAAGACCGGAGAAGGTTTCTATCGCTACAAAAATGGACATCATGTCAAAACTTCCGGCGGCGATGTGTCTTCGAAAAAACGCAGTGAAATTGCCGATCGACTGGTACTGCGCATGCTGGATGAAGCGTTTGCCTGTCTCCGTGAGGGCGTGGTTGCAGATGCCGATTTGCTGGATGCCGGAATGATTATGGGCACCGGCTTTGCTCCTTTCCGTGGCGGCCCTATCTGTTATGCCAAGGCCAGAGGCATCAGTGAACTCTTCGAACAGTTTGCTGAGCAGCAGGAGAGGCGCGGCGGAAAAAAAAATAGTCTTCCCCGGTGGGAGGTGCCTGCCGAGGTTTGATCGCCACTGGATTCCAGGTTGATATCTGAGTCTGTCACCCCGTGTCTGTCACGGGGTGACACTTGGTTCACAGTGGATTAATTTGTTTTTTTCCATTTAATATTGCACCCCACCGAAGGCATCTGTGCCGCATTGACAGGTTTGTCTGCGAGAATGGCATCCAGTGCAGCGCAAAGATCCTGGCCTGTCACGGGTTTGTTGTTGCCGGGTGTTGAGTCATCAAACCGGCCCCTGTAAACGCACGCAAGATTTTTATCAAATATATAAAAATCCGGTGTACAGGCAGCCTGATACGATTTGGCAACTGCTTGGGTGGGATCGAAAAGATAGGGGAATGGATAGTCAAACTGCAGGGCCTGCTCCTGCATTTTTTCCGGGCTGTCCTCAGGGTAAGCTGAGATGTCATTTGAATTGATGGCGATAAATTGAATGTTCTTTGCCTGATATTTTTTTGCGGCAGCAACCAGTTCAGTCTGAATGTGTCTGACATAAGGGCAGTGATTGCAGATAAAAAAAATCACGGTGGCAATCTCAGACTGGAGGTGCGAGAGTTCGACCGATGTGTCACTGACGGTGTCATGAAGTGTGAATAAAGGTGCTTTTGTTCCCAGAGGAAGCATGATGGAAGGCGTGAGA
>Ga0206962_1078_pt1 | contig 34897 bp, 23 predicted proteins | sample Alteio_BWOrgHeat_27_FD_153241 | JGI IMG/M metagenome (GOLD analysis project Ga0206962, IMG submission 153241) | Enriched cells from forest soil in Barre Woods Harvard Forest LTER site, Petersham, Massachusetts, United States -... | ecosystem: Environmental > Terrestrial > Soil > Temperate forest >...
CTGTTGACCGGTGAGACCACGCACTGCTGCGGCATGAGTTAAGTCGTCTATATCCCCTCCATGAGGAGAAGATTATTATGAATTTCTTTCGATTACGGCTGGTGGCAGCGCTCCTGGTGGGGATTGTTCTGATTTCGGTCGCATCGACTTATTTTGACGTCTTGGCGCACAAACATACTTTGCGCACCGACTTGGAACGGCGAACGCAATGGTATGGTGCCGGCTTGCAGCCGCAGATCGAGCAACAGATGATCTTGGGTCCAGTCGAGGCGCTGCCCCGGGTGCTTCGCCGTTTGCGGCAGTATCCCGATCAGCCCAGCCTCGCAGTCTACGATACCCAGGGACAGCTGCTTGCTTCCACGGGCGATATTCTTCCATTGCAAAGCCTTCCCCCCAATTTCCTCAAACGCCCGCTCACTGCCGGGAAGGAAGAAAGCGCCTTTGTGAGGGTGCCTGAAGATCGGGAAGCGGCGCCATCAACCGCCGATAAATCGGCTCCGTCAGGCTCGGCTGGAACAATTTCCGCTGCAACCAACCCGGCGCCATCCGGTTCTCCCGTATCGCGATCGACACCGCGCCTTTGGTTCGAAGACGCCATTCCCCTCCACGACGGGCAGGTCACGATAGGCGCACTGGTGATGCTGGCAGATGCTGACTATATCGGCATCGATGGCGCGCAGGTTTGGCGAAGAAGCTTTTTGCGCATCGCGGCCATGGTTGTTCTGGTCGTGGTTGTGACACTGCTGATGGTGCGGTGGTTCCTGCTGCAGCCGGTTAAGCGCGCAGCCGAATGGCTGCGTCGCCTGCGGCAAGGCGATGCCGAAGTTGGAGATGGAGCGAAAGAATTTGGTTATCTGCTTCCGCTCGCCAACGAAATGACTTCGCTGGCAGAAAATCTCACGCGGGCACGCGCGGCGGCTGAGGCGGAAGCGCGTCTGCGCGAAGCAGCGGAGCACGTCTGGACGGCCGATCGTCTCGCTGTGCACGTCCGCGAGCGTCTCGGTGGCGGCAAGCTCTTCGTCGTCTCGAACCGCGAGCCCTACATCCATGTACGGCGTGGAGCAGAGACAGAATGTATCGTTCCGCCCAGCGGAATGGTCACCGCGATTGAGCCGGTCCTGCAGGCATGCGACGGCACTTGGATCGCGCATGGCAGCGGCAGTGAAGATGCGAACTTTGTAGATGCCAATGACCGCCTGCGCGTGCCTCCGGATGAGCCGCGCTACACCCTCAGGAGAGTCTGGCTGAGCGACGAAGAAGTAGCCGGCCACTATGACGGATTCTCCAACGAAGGCCTCTGGCCGCTTTGTCATATCGCGCACACTCGTCCGATATTTCGTGCAAGCGACTGGAGCTGGTATCAGCGCGTCAACGAAAAGTTCGCGCAGGTGTTGATCGAAGAAATGAGCGAGACGGAACACCCCGTCATCTTCGTGCAGGACTACCACTTTGCTTTGTTGCCGCGGCTGATCAAGAAGGCCAGGCCGGATGCCCGCGTGGCTATCTTCTGGCATGTCCCCTGGCCCAACGCGGAGTCCTTCGGCATCTGCCCGTGGCAGGCGGAGTTAGTCGACGGCTTGTTAGGCGCCGACGTTATCGGCTTCCACATACAGTCGCATTGCAATAACTTCCTGGAAACGGTAGACCGGGTACTTGAGGCGAGAACAGACTGGGAGCATTTCAGCATCCGGCGCAATGGTCATCTCTCCACCGTACGCCCCTTCCCTATCAGCGTCGCCTGGGACGAACATCCGGCCGACGAGGGAGGCTACAAAGGCGACCGACCGGGTTCAAACGGGCGGCCTGCCATTGTCGCGGGCACTCTCTTCGATACCAAACAGAACGCGGGCGGATCGGAACTGGCTGACGGCAAGTTACATCGCGAACTTGGCATCGAGGGTAAACAGCTCCTGCTCGGCGTCGATCGCATGGACTACACCAAGGGAATCGTTGAGCGGCTCCTCGCAGTCGAATTCCTTCTGGAAGAACATCCGTGGTACCTCGAAAAGATTGTGTTCGTACAAATCGCGGCGCCCAGCCGGGCCACCATTCCAAGTTATATTGCACTTCGCAGCCAGGTGCAGGAGACAGTGGAGAGGATCAACCGGCGCTTCCAGACCTCGGGCTGGAAACCGGTGATTCTCATCGAACGCCAGTGCAGCCATCAGGAGGTAAGACGCTACTACCAGGCAGCCGACATCTGCATGGTTACTTCACTCCACGATGGAATGAATCTCGTTGCGAAAGAGTATCTGGCCGCGCGGAAAGACGTCGATGGAGTGCTTATCCTCAGCCGATTCACAGGGGCTGCTCAGGAACTGCGAGATGCGCTGCTTGTGAATCCCTATGACGTGGAGCAGGTCGGCGAGGCGATTCGGACAGGACTGGAAATGAGCATTGGAGAACGGCGTCTGCGCATGGAGCGGATGCGGCACCAGGTCAAGGAACACAACGTCTATCGTTGGGCATCCAACGTGCTTACGGATCTGTGTGCTGTGCGGCTTGAGGACGAGGGCCTTACATATGATTCGCATCAGCCGCGTAAAAAACTGGCCTGAGTGATTTCGGGGACAAAGGAAAGAGAACTACGGCATGTCGTCACTGACTGAATCTTATTTGTGTGAGACAGACATTCCAGCTACGTCGGCCTCGTTCGAGGCTACGACCGACGATTTCCTCAAATCCGTAGCCACCGCCGAGAAGTCGGCGTTGTTGCTCGATTTCGACGGAACGTTGGCGCCATTTCGCGTCGATCCTGCCGTGGTGCGGCCCTGGGCTCATATTCCGAAACTGCTGACAGAGATTCAACGATCGGCCCGCACAAGGATTGCAATTGTCACGGGCAGGCCTGCCGAAACTGTCGCGTCCCAGCTCGGCATGCATCCGCACCCTGAAATATGGGGCTTGCACGGCGCCGAGCGGCTTTCCCCAGATGGAAAGCTGGACCGGGAGCAGTTGCGCCCGGAAAACAATACGACCCTCAACGAAGCTCGTCTCGCAGCTCGTACCGCAGCGGACGGGTTCAGACCTCCGCTACGCGTCGAAGAGAAATGGAACGCCGTCGTCGTCCATTGGCGCGGCCGGTCGGCGCACGCGGCCCACACGGCAGAGGAACTCACGCTCAAACTGTTTTCTCCCCTGGCTGGGGCGGACGGCCTGAAGCTCCTGCAGTTCGACGGAGGCATTGAGCTTCGTGCAGGGCGCAACAAAGGAGATGCGGTTCGTCTGATGCTAAACGAGTTAGACCATGACGTGCCCGTTGCCTATCTGGGAGACGACACCACCGACGAGGACGCATTTCATGCACTCCTGGAGTCAAGCCTGAGGCCGAACCGAAGGCTTGGCGTACTCGTCCGCCGCGAATGGCGGTCCACGGCGGCACAAGCCTGGCTTCGTCCACCAGGCCAGCTTCGAGGCTTTCTCGCCTCCTGGGCTCGAGCCGTGGAGTGTTAACGGAAGTTGTTCGCAAACCGTTTCTACGCCTTTATGGTGATTGCAAGTCACTGCGCTTGACTGGAAGATTCATCCTGTACGGGGTGAATTCTGTCTACAATTGCAGAGATTTCGGCCGAACCGGCCGCCGGGAATCGTGCTGGGCACGATCGTCCCGAGCATGACCAGCCGGGCGGCAGGCTCGATGATCTAGGAGCCGGTTCCTACATCTTGGAAGCGTGGGAGACTCTAACGCGCTCGATGGACGAGTGCGCCTCGCTGACCGATGTAAAGGTAATGACCCATCCGGTCCTGTATCTTCCCGCCGGCTTTGCGTTGCCGGAGAAGGTCGCGGAGCTGAAGCACTCCTGCTACGTCCAGGTGCGATCCCTGCCGCGCAAGATTCATAGTTTGGGCGATGTCCGACCAGAGGAACTTCCCGGGCCAGGGTTACTCTACCTGCCGAATCCCTATATCGTTCCCGGCGGCCGCTTCAATGAAATGTACGGCTGGGACAGCTACTTCATCGTTCTCGGGCTCCTGCGTAGCGGCAAGCATGAAATGGCGCGCGGCATGGTCGAGAATTTCCTGTTTGAAGTCGAGCACTATGGCACGGTTCTGAACGCGAATCGTACCTACTATCTCACTCGATCGCAGCCACCCTTTCTCACCGCGATGATTCGCGCAGTCTACGAAGACAAAGATGCTTTTCCCGACCGCCGGACAGCGCTCGCGTGGCTCAGCGGCACATTTGATCTGGCGCGCAAGTATTACGAAACATGGACTCATCCGGAGCATCTCGCTGGACACACCGGGCTGGCGCGCTTCTACGATTTCGATTCTGGGCCCGTGCCAGAGCTGGCGGACGACTCCCGGTATTTTCACGACGTGATTGAGTGGTTGCTGAAACATCCGCACGACGATCCCGGATACCTTGTCGCGCACAGCTCTCATCCCTGCCCCGGCGAAGACGCCGGCCATCCCGAGTTCGATTGCAATCCCAAAACCGGCGGCGTGCGCAAACACGCATCCGTCAAGGGCCATCGTCTTACCCATGACTTCTATCGTGGCGATCGCGCCATGCGTGAGTCTGGGTTCGATTCAAGCTTTCGCTTTGGGCCTTTTTGCGGGTCGACGCATCATTACGCACCGGTCTGCCTGAACAGCCTGCTCTTTCGTTACGAGCAGGACATGGCGCACTTTGCGGAAATACTAGGCGCGCCGCACGAAAAAAAGTACTGGACGGCGCTCGCCGATCAGCGCGTCGATGCCATGAACGAATATTTATGGCGTGAAGACGAAGGGACGTTTCTCGACTATAACTTCGTAAAAGGGCGCCCTTCCACGTATCACTACCTTTCGGCGTACTATCCCCTCTGGGCAGGCCTCGCGACCGAAGAACAGGCCGAGCTTCTGCGAAGCAACCTTGACGTCTTTGAACGATCGGGCGGCTTGGCGATGAGCGCAAATCCCAGCGGAATGCAGTGGGATGAACCCTATGGCTGGGCGCCCTCGAACTGGATGGTCGTGGAAGGATTAATGAATTACGGCTACCGCGAAGATGCGTGTCGCATATCGCAGGCATTTGTCGAGACAATCGAGGCCAGCTTCGCGGTCGATGCTACGGTTCGCGAAAAGTACGATGTGATTCGAGGCAACGCGAAGGTCCATGTCAGCGCCGGATACAAAGAAAACGTAATCGGTTTTGGCTGGACAAACGGCGTCTACCTCAAGATGCGAGAGCTGCTGGCATTCTGAGCCCCATTCTGAGGCACAGTTAGCCACGATGAATCCTGTTTACAATCGATAGTTTCTCCGCGTACATTGATTCCGGTCGTTTTCCGTTTTGAATAAAGCGATTTAGGAGTCGGGATAATGAAGACGCGCGTGACATGCTTTCGCAGCACCCTTCGCAACGCATTCACGGCAGCAATTGCGACTTGCGGCCTCGCATTCACAGCTACGGGACAAGCCCAGCTGGCCGCCTCTCAAGCGTCGTCGCAGCCGATGCAGGACGTGTCGAAGATGCCGTACATGAATCCGGCGCTTCCAGTCGAGCAGCGCGTAGACGACCTGCTAAAGCAAATGACCGCAGACGAGAAGGTGGCGCAACTGGTCAACCAGGCGCGTGCGGTTCCGCGGCTCGGCGTCCCGGCTTACGACTGGTGGAGCGAGAGCCTGCACGGAGTCGCGGTAAACGGCACAACCGAGTTTCCCGAACCGATTGGGCTCGCGGCTACCTTCGATCCCCAGTCCATCCACGAGATGGCCGTGGCAATCAGCATTGAAGCGCGCATTAAGCATGTCCAGGCGGTACGAGCCGGGCACAGCAACATCTTCGAGGGCCTCGATTTCTGGGCGCCGAACATCAACATCTTTCGCGATCCACGCTGGGGCCGCGGTCAGGAGACCTACGGCGAAGATCCGTTTCTCACCGCGCGCATGGGTGTTGCCTTCGTTACGGGAATGCAGGGGGACGATCCGAAATACTATCGCGTAATCTCGACTCCCAAGCATTTTGCGGTGCACAGTGGCCCGGAACCGACGCGTCACTCAGCCGATGTTCAGGTGAGCAAGCACGATGAGATCGACACGTACCTGCCAGCCTTCCGTGCCACTGTAACTGAGGCCAAAGCCGGATCGGTGATGTGTGCCTATAACAGCATCAACGGACAGCCCGCCTGCGTAAATGAATTCCTCATGCAGGATCAGCTTCGCAATAAATGGGCCTTCAAAGGATATGTCGTTTCTGATTGCGGAGCTATTCTCGATATTCACGATGGCCATAAATTCACAAAGACGCAACCCGAAGCGTCTGCGCTCGCCATACAACGCGGAATGGATAACGAGTGCGTCGACTTCTTCGCAAAAGTGACCGACGACCACGACTACAAACCCTACGCCGACGCGTTGAAACAGGGCTTGCTCAAAGAGAGTGAAGTCGATACGGCATTGCGGCGCCTCTTCACCGCGAGGATGAAGCTCGGGATGTTTGACCCGCCAGACATGGTCCCTTATACAAAGATCGATGAGAAGGAACTCGATTCCGCCGCACACCGGGCACTCGCGCGAAAGCTGGCGAATGAGTCCATGGTTCTCCTTAAGAACGATGGAGTCTTGCCCTTGAAACCAGGAGTAACAAAGATAGCCGTGGTCGGACCGCTCGCAGATCAAACGAAGGTTCTGCTCGGCAATTACAACGGTATTCCCAGCCATTCGGTCAGCGTCCTCGAAGGATTGAAAGCAGAGTTCCCTAGCGCGCAAATCACTTACGTGCCGGGAACGCAATTCTTGCGCGCTGACGGCACTCCGCTGCCCGCCGGATTACTTACCACTCCTGACGGCAAGCCAGGCCTCACGGCCGAGTACAGCACAGGCGACATCCTGGGCGGCAAGCCAATTCCTCTGGCAACGCGAGTGGAGCCGTCGCTCGATCTGACAACGGAAACATTGCCCAAAGAGACAGCCGGCAAAGCACCGTTGACAGTGCAGTGGACGGGGTTCCTGACCCCAACCGCAACCGGCGACTATAACCTCGGATTACTCGCCGATGGCTTTTCTCAAATATCTGCAGATGGAAAACAGCTAGCCCAAAACTTTATGACGAACGGCCCCGAGCCCAAGCTAGGTCGAATCCATCTTGAAAAAGGAAAGAAGGTTGAACTCAAGGTGGAATACGCGCTGATGGGAGGCTCGAAAGCGCGTGCGCAACTGATCTGGTCTCCCCTGGACCTGGCGCCGGCGCCAGCCGCCATAGACGCCGCCAGGAACGCAGACATCGTGGTAGCCGTCGTAGGAATTACCAGCCAGCTTGAGGGTGAAGAAATGCCCGTCACCGAAGAGGGTTTCAAGGGAGGCGACCGCACCAGCCTCGATCTCCCCAAACCTGAACAAGCATTACTGGATTCCGTTGCAACCGCAGGCAAGCCGATGGTCATCGTGCTCATGAACGGCAGCGCACTCGGAGTGAATTGGGCAAGGGAGCACGCCAACGCGATCCTCGAAGCATGGTACTCCGGTGAAGAAGGCGGCTCGGCAATCGCGGATACGCTGAGTGGCAAAAACAATCCCGGAGGACGCCTGCCCGTAACATTCTATAAAGATGTCAGCCAGCTGCCGCCATTTGAAGAGTACTCCATGAAGGGCCGCACCTATCGCTATTTCGAAGGGACGCCGCTTTTCCCTTTCGGCTATGGCCTGAGTTATACCACCTTCAAATATGACGGATTGACACTGCCAACCGCGCCCGTTACCGCCGGAGATCCCATAAAAGCACAAGTAACAGTGACGAACTCCGGGCCAAAGGCGGGTGACGAAGTAGTACAGCTGTATCTCAGCTTCCCTGACGTGAAGGGCGCGCCGCTCAAGGCGCTGCGCGGCTTCAAACGAGTTCATCTTGAGGCGGGAGCTAGCCAAAACGTGCAGTTTGAACTAAAAGAGAGAGACCTGAGCATGGTTACGGAAGATGGAGATCCAGTAATAGCATCCGGTACATATTCAATTTCGATCGGAGGCGGCGAACCGAAGACAGACGCTCCTGTTGTCAACGGAAACTTCACGATAAACGGGACGAAAAAGCTTCCGGAATAGCCCGCAGCGTGCTAGTCCTTTTCCTTGACCTTAATCACGAAATACGTGATTGCCGTACCCCGGGGAACGAGCATTTGATGTGGAGTGTTCGCCGGGATGTGTACGACATCTCCCTTTGAAAGGCTCGTGGTGGCAGCGTGAAGAATGGAAGTGCCGTGCATTTCGCCCGGACCGGTAGAAGCCGGATTCTCAAGCTCTCCACCTGAGAGCAGGGTCGCAGAGCCATCCATGACAACAAAGATATCGGCAAATTTTTCGTGAAGTTCGGCGACACCGTCTTTCGTTCGCACGCTCAGCATGGTGTAATCAACACCGTACTTCTGCAACGTATCGGCAGCGGCTCCATTTCCAGCGGCCGCTTTCTCTTTTAACGGTTTGGCTTGCTCCATAAGAGCGCCGGGAGTGTAATGATCCACTTGTTGGGCACTAACAGCTGTTGTCGAGAGGCCGCAAAGGCCAGCCGCAATCATCCACTTCCAGGTCGCTCCCTGCATTGGGCCCTCACATCGCGATGTTTGCGAGAACGATATGTTTCTCTATCAGTAGATGTCAACCACGCGGCCCACGCTGGCGTATCCCTGATCCGATGAAAACCACACTCCCACCTGAGCCGACCGGGCTCGCTGGCGCAGACGTTCTGCGCGCGAAGCCGGGCCTGCGCAAGCGCTGGCTGTATATTCTGCCCTCCGTCTTTATCACCTACAGCCTCGCCTATCTCGACCGCACCAACTACGGCTTCGGCGCGGCTGCCGGCATGGCAAATACTTTGCACATCAGCAATTCGCGCTCTTCTCTGCTCGGTGCGCTGTTCTTTCTCGGCTACTTCCTGTTTCAGATTCCCGGCGCCTCCTACGCTCGCCGCAAGAGCGCGCGATATCTCGTTTTTTTTGCGCTCGTAAGCTGGGGATCTCTGGCTTCCCTCACCGGTGTAATCCGGAATTTCTGGCTTCTCGCGATCGATCGCATGCTTTTGGGCGTAGCGGAGAGCTTCATTCTGCCTGCGATGCTTATCCTGCTAACAAATTGGTTTACGCGCGCCGAGCGATCCCGTACCAATACGCTGCTCGTTCTCGGCAATCCTGTAACCGTGTTGTGGATGTCGCTTGCCACGGGCTATCTCATCCGTGCAGTGGGATGGCAGATGACCTTCATTCTCGAAGGACTGCCGTCGGTCATCTGGGGATTCGCTTGGTTGTTCGTGATTCGCGACCATCCTCAAGAGGTGTCCTGGATGGACAAGGCCAGCCTCAAGAACCTGAGCGAACAGCTCGAAGACGAGCAAAAGGATCTCCCAAAAGTCGCGAGCCTGAGATCCGCGATCAGGCAGCCTGGCGTTACCCTTCTCACCGTGCAATATTTCTTCTGGAGCCTCGGAGTTTACGGATTTGTACTCTGGCTGCCATCGATGGTGCAGGCAGGTGCTGCAAAAGGCATCGCAATGACTGGAGTAATCAGCGCGGTGCCGTATCTTTTCGCGATCCTGTTTATGCTGCTGGTCTCGCACTTCTCTGACAGGAGCCTTCGACGCAAGCAATTCATCTGGCCGTTTCTCATGATCGCCGGAGTCGCGCTGCTCGGCTCATGCCTGACCGCAGGCCAGAGCTTCTGGTGGGCTTATGGATTCCTAATCGTAGCCGGCGCCGCAATGTACGCGCCCTACGGCCCGTTCTTCGCCATCATGCCCGAGATTCTTCCCAGGAATGTCTCCGGTGAAGTAACGGCGCTGGTAAATAGCAGCGGCGCCCTCGGTGGCTTCGCCGGCACCTGGCTCGTGGGCCTGTTACAGGCGCGTACCGGCGACTCACGCTCGGGATTCCTGCTCATGTCAGTCTCACTGGTAATCGCCGGCATCATGGTGCTTTGCATCCGCATGGCGCCGAGGAACATCCCATCAACAGTTCCTGAGCTCGCCCCGTAGAAACTGCGCCGCTCGGCTACACTTGGTAGGGAACTGCGGCAGGATCCAGTGGCGAAAGCATCCATTCAACCGATAACAGCAGCATCGGTGCTCGAAACCGAGAGCCTTGAATTGTCTGCCGTTGCCACTCACGCACCAGGGCCTCAGGGCCAGCTCCCCATCACGGCCGAGATGCTGCTGACCCAGCCATCCGGAAACCTCTTCGGCCTGAGCATGAATGTAGGAATGGGCTGGGATCCCGCCCGAGTGCTCGGGCCCGAGGTGCTGATTCTCAGCACGCATGGTGGCGTTCGAGCGCCCGACGGAAGCCCGATCGCGCTGGGATTTCATTCGGGTCACTGGGAAGTCGGGCTGCTGGTCGCAGAGGCCGCACGCGAACTCTCCGCCCTCGAAGCAGTCCCGTTCGCAGGTGCTTGCACCGATCCATGCGACGGCCGTTCCCAGGGCACCACCGGCATGCTCGATTCACTCCCCTTCCGCAACGACGCGGCAATCGTTCTGCGGAGGTTGATGCGGTCGCTGCCCACGAGAACCGGCGTAATCGGCGTAGCAACCTGCGACAAGGGACTGCCCGCCATGATGATGGCCCTGGCCTCAGCGGGCGACATTCCGACGGTGCTGGTGCCCGGTGGTGTCACCCTGCTGCCGGAGAATGGCGAGGACGCCGGTAAGGTGCAGACCATCGGCGCTCGTTTCGCGCAACACCAGATAACCCTGGAATACGCCGCCGAAGTGGGCTGCCGGGCATGCGCAACGCCGGGTGGCGGATGTCAGTTTCTAGGCACCGCCGCTACCTCGCAGGTGATCGCCGAAGCATTGGGACTTGCATTGCCTCACTCTGCCCTTGCGCCTTCAGGCCAGCCCATCTGGCTCGATGCAGCGAGGCGTTCCGCACGGGCCGTTTTCCGGCTGCGTCAGCTCGGAATGGGGACTTCCGATATTCTCACCGGCGCCGCAATTCACAACGCGATGATCGTGCACGCCGCCTTTGGCGGATCGACAAATCTGCTATTGCACCTGCCTGCGATTGCACATGCCGCAAAACTGCGCCGGCCGTCCGCAGCCGATTGGGCTGAAGTGAATCATCAGGTTCCTCGATTAGTGGACGCGTTGCCAAATGGCCCCGGAAACTACGCAACCGTTCAGGTGTTTCTCTCAGGAGGCGCACCGGAGGTGATGTTGCATCTGCGCCGCGCAGGCCTGCTCGACACCACGGTGAAAACAGCGACGGGAGAGACCCTGGACGAGAGCCTCAATTGGTGGCAAGACAGCCGCCGCCGATATACCTTGCGAAAGCTTCTACTCGACCAGGATGGAATCGACCCCGACAAAGTTATCATGTCACCGGATCAGGCAAAGTCGCGCGGGCTGACTTCAACCGTGTGTTTCCCTATCGGAAACCTCGCCACCGAAGGATCAGTGATCAAGAGCACAGCGATTGATCCGGCTTTGATCGATCAAACAGGAAAATACAAGCACATCGGCCCTGCGAAAGTATTTACAACCGAGGCATCCGCAATACAAGCCATCAAGAGCGGTCAGATCATCGCCGGCGATGTGCTGGTCTTGATCTGCAGCGGCCCGGCCGGCGCGGGCATGCAGGAAATCTATCAGATCACCGCGGCACTCAAGGCATTACCCTTTGGCAAGCATGTCGCGGTACTCACTGACGCGCGATTCAGCGGCGTGTCTACCGGAGCCTGCATCGGTCATATTTCTCCCGAAGCACTGGCAGGCGGACAGATTGGCAAACTACGCGACGGAGACCAGATCGAGATCGAAATCGACCAAACAAATTTAAAGGGCTCAGTCAACTTTATCGGCACTTCAGAAGCCTTCCTGAATATTGAGCAAGGCACAAAAGAGCTATCTGCCCGCCCGGCCCGCTCGGACCTGCGGCCCCATCCAGCGCTGCCCGATGACACTCGGCTGTGGGCCGCACTCGTGCAGGCCAGTGGAGGGATCTGGGGAGGTTGTGTTTACGATGTAGATGCAATCATTACTCTCCTCGAAAAGGGCGGCTCAGCAGAGTCTTTGCATTGAATCGCACCGTGCAGCATCACATTCTGGAAAGGAGCCTCACTTGATCCTGTACCGAACCGCCACCGGAATCCTTGGAGAGCACGGTGGCAATTACCATGCGCTGAAGGAGCGTTCGCTCGACGCACTTGTCGCGCATGAAGACCTGCACGGCTACCTCGCCTCCGTAGCGGCAACAGGCGAAGCGATCGATGCACCAGCGCCGGAATCCCTTGAGCCCCCGATTGAGCATCAGGAAGTCTGGGCTTCTGGCGTCACTTACTACCGAAGCCGCAGCGCGCGCATGGAAGAATCCAAAGCCGGTGGCGGTGGAAATTTCTACGATCGCGTTTATACAGCCGAGCGCCCGGAGCTATTCTTCAAGGCTGTCGCTCACAAAGTAGCCGGCCCCGAATCCGAAGTCAGAATCCGCCGCGATGCAACGTGGTCGGTACCAGAGCCTGAACTGACGCTGCTCGTCAATCCGCGTGCGGAAATTATCGGCTACACAATCGGAAATGATATGAGCTCTCGCGACATAGAGGGCGCCAATCCGCTGTATCTTCCTCAGGCAAAGGTCTACGACCAAAGCTGCGCGCTTGGGCCTGGCATTCTCATTCAGAAAGAGCCGATGCCGGCTGAGACCCAAATCTCCATGACCATCCAGCGCGGAGCACAGATAGAATTCTCCGCAGCCATCACTCTCGCCGAGATGAAGCGCAACCCCGCCACCCTTGTCGAATATCTTTATCGCGATCAGAGTTTCCCTTTCGGATGCTTTCTGCTGACAGGCACGGGCATCATTCCCCCGGATGAATTCACATTGCAGAGCGCGGATATAATCCGAATCTCGATCAGTCAGATAGGAACTCTTGTTAATCGGGTCGCGTAAGCTGCGGCTGCACGTTCAGAAACATCAACAAACACGCGGAAGGAAGTCGGATGGAAATCGCTCAGGAATTGGCTCAAGTATTGATTGACGGCAAGTGGCAAAATGCAGACGTGGAATCGACCTTTCACGCGGAAAATCCTGCAACAGGAGAAACACTCCCGCGCGCTTTTCCCGTCAGTACATGGTCCGATTGCGATCGTGCGCTCGCAGCCGCTTCTAAAGCTGCCGTAGAGTTACGCGGAGTTACCCCCGATAAGATAGCGTCATTTCTTGAAGCCTATGCATTCAGGCTCGAATCGGCAACGACTGAGCTCGTGGCTGCGGCACACGAGGAGACAGCGCTACCCATTTCCCCACGACTCAAGGATGTCGAACTGCCCCGAACCACGAATCAATTGAGACAGGCCGCCACAGCCGTCCGCGAAGAGTCGTGGAAGCGAGCCACCTTAGATCTGGAACGGAATATTCGTTCTTATTTTGCCCCCATTGGCCCGGTAATCGTCTTCGGTCCGAATAACTTTCCGTTCGCATTCAACGGCATCAGCGGCGGGGATTTCGCCGCTGCGATTGCCGCAGGCAATCCTGTGATTGCCAAAGCTCATCCCCTGCATCCGAACACCTCGCGATTGCTCGCCGAACAGGCTCTCAAAGCAGCCGAAGAGACAGGATTTCCTACCCGCGCAGTGCAGCTCATATACGCAATCAGCAATGAAAATGGTCTGCGGTTGGTAAGTGAGCCGAGAGTGGGCGCAGTTGGTTTCACAGGCAGCAAAAATGCAGGCCTGCATCTCAAGCGCGCAGCCGAAGAAGCCGGCAAACCAATCTATCTGGAAATGTCCAGCATCAATCCGGTCATCTTTCTGCCTGGAGCATTGGCCGAAGAAGAAGAGCGCCTGGCGCGCGAACTGGTCGACAGTTGTCTCGCTGGAGCCGGCCAGTTCTGCACCAGTCCAAACCTCGTTGTGCTTTGGGATGGGCCTGTAGCCGAGAGCTTCCTGAACTCCGTCGCCATCGCCTTCAGGGAACGTCCCACCCAGTCTTTGCTTTCTTTCGCGGGACGAAAGCAGTTACATGCGGGAGTAACTGCACTTGTGGATGCCTCCGCCGAGTTAGTTACAGGCGGCAAGCCGGCTGATGGTGCAGGTGCGCGTTACCAGAACACGCTGCTGCGCACCACAGGGAAACAGTTTCTCTCCCGGCCGCATGACCTGCAAAGAGAAGTGTTTGGCAACGTCACGATGGCGGTAACCGTCAGGAATGTTGAAGAATTGCAATCAATGCTCGAACACCTTGAGGGCAATCTCACCGGCACGATTTACTCTTCGAAGACCGGAACGGATAACGAGACTTATAGCGTGATCGAGCCGCTGCTGCGACCAAAGGTCGGACGCTTATTGAACGACAAGATGCCCACCGGGGTCGCTGTAAGCCCCGCGATGAATCATGGCGGACCATTTCCAGCAACGTCGCATCCCGGTTTTACATCAGTCGGAATTCCAAGCGCGCTGACTCGTTTTGCAGTCCTGCAAAGTTATGACGGTGTTCGAGAAGATCGTCTTCCACCAATTCTCCGTAACACAATTTCCAATCCCGCAACCTGGCGATCCATCGATGGCGCTTGGGTCAAAGGGTAATTGCTGAAGCCCACTTAACGCATCTGGTCAACATATGAAGTCTCGGTCGGCCATACTTATATTCGTCGCAGTCGCGGCTATGCTTCTCGCCCGCAGCGTCGAGTTATCGGTGCTCGCTTCAGAAAACACATCCGCGCCGAAGCAAATCTCCACCCACGGTCAAACGGTAGACTGGCCGATATACGGCGGCCAGCCTGAGAATGACCACTACTCTTTCCTCACCCAGATCAATCGTCAAAACGTAAAGCAACTGCGCCTCGCATGGACCTTTGATACGCATGAGAAAGGCGGTCTGCAGACAAGCCCGTTAATCATCGGCCGAACACTGTTTGCTTACACCCCTTCGCAGAAGGTAATTGCGCTCGATGCCACGAACGGCCGGCTGCTCTGGACCTTTGACTCCGGAATAAAAGGCACGCAGCCCGGGCGCGGTCTTACTTACTGGCACAACGGGAATGAGAGCCGTTTATTTGCCGGTGTCATGAACTATCTCTACGCCCTCGATCCGGCAACAGGCAAACCAATCGCGACCTTTGCGGAAGGGGGCAGAATCGACCTGCGAAAGCAGCTTCGCGGCGACTACGAGCAGCAATCAATTGCGCTCACCACACCAGGCGTGATCTACAAAGATCTCATCATCGTCGGCGGCCGCAATCCGGAAACACACCCCGCGCCGCCCGGCGACATCCGCGCATTCGATGTACGATCCGGTGCCCTTCGCTGGTCATTTCACACCATCCCGCATCCGGGTGAAGAGGGCTATGAAACCTGGCCTACCGAGGCGTGGCGGAAGTCCGGATCGGCCAACAACTGGGCCGGCATGACCGTCGATGCTGCTCGCGGAATTGTATATGTCCCGACAGGCTCGTCCGTCTTCGATTTCTACGGCGCCGATCGAATCGGAAATGATCTCTACGCAAACACGCTACTCGCCCTCAACGCCGAGACAGGCAAGCGCATCTGGCACTTTCAGGGTGTGCATCACGACATCTGGGATCGCGATTTCCCTTCGCCTCCGATACTCTTGTCCGTTCGACGAGACGGCAAGCGCGTAGATGCATTAGTCCAAACCACCAAGCAAGGATATGTCTATCTCTTCGACAGGGCCAACGGAACGCCTCTGTTTCCTGTCAAGGAGTACCCGTACCCGCCGAGCACAGTTCCCGGCGAAGCAGCAGCTCCCACCCAGCCGAAACCGCTGGCCCCCGAGCCCTTCGCAAGACAGGAACTTACCGAGAAGATGCTGACCACGCGCACTCCCGAAGCTCATGATTATGCTTTGAAACAATTCAGAACATTTCGCAGCGGAGGCCAATTCGTTCCATTCAGCGTCGACAAACAGACCGTAGTCTTTCCCGGCTTCGATGGAGGAGCAGAGTGGGGCGGCTCGGCCGTCGACAGGAGGACCGGCGTTCTCTTCGTAAACGCGAATGAAATGGCCTGGACGGGCGGACTAACTGCAGTGCAATCCGGCGGCACTCCGGGAGAACAGGCCTACAGTAAGCTGTGCGGTGTCTGCCACGGCGTGCACAAAGAGGGTGCGCCTCCTGCATTCCCCTCTCTCGTTGACATTGGCAAGCGTCTCTCCGACGACGAGATAGCTTCTGCAATCCATCAGGGCAAAGGAAGGATGCCGGGATTTCCTAACATCGACGACACTTTAATGCCGTCTCTCCTTCAATTCCTCAAGAGCAACGAAGGAAGCAAGCAGGAGATGGGAAACGTTGTTGGCGCACAGAACGACGCCATCACTCACAATCCCGCCGGAGCCGCCAGTTACCAGTCACATTGCGCCATCTGCCACGGCGATCAGCTCGAAGGAATTACTCCATCCTTTCCCGCGTTGCTGGGAATAAGCGCCAGGATGACCCGCCAGCAGACGCTTGATGTTATTCATAACGGCAAAGGGCGAATGCCCGGTTTCCACAAGATTGCAGAGGAAGAAACGACGGCATTGCTGAGTTATCTGGGAGTTACCTCCGAGTCAGCACCGAGTGCGACCGCAAGTCCCCAGACCGGTGATTTGCAGTACGAGTTTACAGGCTATCGTAAGTTTCTCGATCAGGATGGATATCCAGCTATAAACCCACCCTGGGGAAGCCTGAGTGCGATTGATTTAAACACCGGAAAGTATATCTGGAAGATACCGCTGGGCGAATACCCTGAGTTAGCCGCCAAGGGCATGAAAGATACAGGCTCAGAGAACTACGGCGGACCCATCGTAACAGCAAGCGGGCTCATCTTCATTGGAGCGACCCTCTTCGACAACAAGTTTCGCGCGCTCGACAGCACAACGGGCAGCCTTCTATGGCAGACGACACTGCCATTTGCAGCAACCGCCACGCCGGGCACATACATGATTGATGGCAAGCAGTATGTTGTCATTTCGGCAGGCGGAAAAGACCCCCGAACGCCATCTGGCGGAGAGTACCTTACCTTCGCACTTCCCTGAGCGCAGCTTGACAATGGCATAACTGTGGTGCTATCAACGCTTGTTGCGCAAGCGATTGCGCACAGGGCTTTCAAGCCCCTGCCGCTTTGGTCCGGCTCTGCAGAGCGTAACACAACAGCCCGCCTCAGGAGTAGACGATGAAGCGATTCTCTAGTTCGACGGCCCGTCGTCTGACCATCAATCGGCGTGAGGCTATAACGCTTCTCGGCGCCACAGCCGCCTCCACGCTGACAACAGCGCCGTCTGCCTTCGCGGGTAAGCCTCTTGTTGGATATTCTCTGTCTCATGAAGATGAAGCTTTTCTCGACGATCTGGAGAAGCGTGCATGTCTCTTCTTTTGGGAACAGGGCAGCGCCAACACGGGGCAGGTATTAGATCGCGCTCGCAACGATCTCGCGCCTGGCGTGCGCGATCCCCGCAAGATGGCGAGTATCGCCGCAACTGGATTTGGACTCACGGCCTTGTGTATCGCCGACCGTCGCGGTTATCTGCCCCACGCGCAGATCGCAGAACGTGTCCGGGCAACGCTCGACTGGCATCTCAATCATCTCCACCATGAGCACGGCTTCTACTATCACTTCACTGACATTGAGACAGGCGCCCCATTCCCGGGAACGGAAGTTTCGTCGATCGATACCGCGCTCTTGCTTTGCGGTGTGCTTACCGCGCGAGCTTACTTCAACGACACCAAGATTCACGAACAGGCGACGCAAATCTATGAGCGGGTCGAATGGCCGTGGATGTTGAACGGCGGCACTGCTTTCTCTATGGGATGGCATCCCAAAGAGGGCTTTCTCAGCGCACGCTGGGAGCATTATTGCGAATTGATGATGATCTATCTGTTGGCCATCGGTTCGCCCAGCCATCCGGTTCCAGCAAGCGCATGGAACGCCTTCACTCGCCCCGTCATTGAATATGCAGGATACAAATACATCAGCGGCAACGACCCCATTTTTACGCACCAATATTCGCAAGCGTGGTTTGACTTCCGCAATAAGCACGACCAATACACGGACTACTTTGAGAACTCCGTCAAAGCCACTCGCGCTCACAAAGCATTTTGTCTTTCGATGCCCAAATGGTATTCAGAGGATTACTGGGGCATCAGTGCCTCCGACTACGCAGGCGGCTACACGGCATGGGGCGGACCACCACTCCAGGGCCCGGTGGACGGCACCGTAGTCCCGTGCGCTGCGGGCGGTTCACTCGCTTTTGTTCCTTCCGATTGCCTGCACGTTCTGCGCGCCATGCAGGCAAAATGGGGCAAACGCGCTTGGGGAAGATACGGCTTTGTCGATGCCTTTCATCCTGCAACCGACTGGTATGACCCGGATGTGCTCGGCATCGATCAGGGAATCACCGTGATCATGGCAGAGAATCTCCGCAGCAGTCTCGTGTGGGAAACATTCATGCGCAATCCAGAAGCTGCCGGAGCCATGAAGAAGGCAGGATTCCTTTCCGCAAAATAGCAACTGGACTCAGCCACCGATGAGATAGAATCCTGCCAGCAATCAGATTCAAGTGTTCGCACGACCAGGTAGACATGGGTCTCTGTCGATGTTGCTGCATTTCCTGCAAGGCTCGATCTTTACCCACTTGTCGTAAGAATTGAATCGCAACAATCGCATCAATGTCGAAATCAAAAACAGCACGAGCAAAGCTGAAGCCCGCCAAGCTGAAGCCCACAGTGCAGGAGCAGCCGCTTCTACACCGGAAAGCTGTCGCCCTCAAAGACCTTTCCGAATATCTGGGACTATCGCAATCGACTGTCTCCCGCGTGATCAATGGTGCGGCGGCATCGCATCGCATCGCCGAACTTACACAGCGTCGCGTTTTGGAAGCAGCGGAACTCTTCGGATACAAGGCGAACATCATCGCGCGCAGCCTCCGGCAAAAGCGCACCTTTACGATCGGCGTTCTCGTGCCCGAGATCAGCGAAGGATATTCAACAGCTGTCCTGGGAGGAATCGAGGACGCGTTGATGAAGGAAGGCCTGTTTTACTTTGTCGCAAGCCACCGTCATCACGCGGAGTTATTGGATGCCTACCCGCGCCTCTTGATTTCGCGCGCCGTCGACGGCATCATCGCCGTGGATACAAATGTCAGCGAACATATTCCAGTACCCGTCGTCGCCGTCTCAGGTCACTGGCACAATCGGCATGCAATCAGCGTAGAGCTCGATCATCGCGAGGCCGCCCACCAGGCACTCGCACACCTGCAGAAGCTCGGGCACCAGCGAATTGCATTCATCAAGGGCCAGGCTTTCAGTTCCGATACGAGCCGCCGATGGAAAGCGATCCGCGAAGTCGCCGGCAAACTGGGCATCCCGCTCCACCCCGAACTGACCGTGCAACTGCGCAGCCCCGAGCCAGGCCCTGAACCTGGGCACTTGGCAACACAGGAGCTGCTCAGCCGTAAGAGTCATTTTTCCGCGATCTTCAGCTTCAATGATGCGACAGCCATAGGCGCAATCACAGCATTGCGAGAGGCAGGATTGCAAGTGCCTCGTGATGTTTCCATCATAGGCTTTGACGATGTCATCTATGCAGCCATAAGTCATCCGCCGCTCACCACGGTACGCCAGCCGCTCAGAGAGATGGGCCGGATGGCCGCGACCACACTTCTGGGGCTGATCCAGGGTGATCGAAGCCTCAAGCCTGGATCAGTGATCACCGTCTATCCCGAGCTCATCGTGCGTCGCTCAACGACTCGTTACCCGCAGCACCCTGATCCTGCCCACAAAAAAGATGGCCCGGTATAAGCCGGGCCACTCTGTTCGCACTGCGGTAATCTCAGAAGCTGAATCGCGCTTGTAGCGTGACGGTTCGTGCGCCGAGTGCGGCGCTGGCCAAGCCAAAGTTTGCAGCCGAGATGTTGTTTGCAATGCTGCTCGTTTGCAGGTTCGTCTCGTTGAAGAGATTGAAGAAATCTGCTCGCACCTCAAGCCTCGTGCCTTCAGTTCCGGTTGCTGGAATGCGGGGGAGACCAAAGCTCTTGCTCAAAGTAGCGTCGACATCCCCATACCCTGGGCCGTCGAGTGAGTTGCGTGACACACCCGGATACGTCGGGGGAGGGCCAACTGCCGGGAAGTTCGGAGCCGGTGTAACAGCAGGCGCGGCGAAGTATGCCAGGCCTCCATTGGGGAAGTTTTTGTTGGAGCCATCGCGCTGGTATTTAAAGGCGTCGGTACTGGTATCGTGCCCTGCGCCTCCAAGGTAAGCCGCCGGACGCACAGACCCATATCCGCACGTGCTGCAATAGAGCGATCCGTTGAACGCCGTATAGACAGGAGTCCACGGAAAGCCGGTATGAATGTTATAGATTCCGCTCAGAGACCACCCTCCGATGATTGCCTCAGCCCAGCCACGTTTGTGGAAGAACACCGGCTGCCACAGCCCATAAATCTTGAATGCCTTGCCGACGTTATAGTCAGAGCGGCCATACGACAAACTCGTATCGTACGGATATGGGTCTTCGTTGTAGGGCGCAGAGCTGGTATCCAGGCTCTTGCCCCAGGTGAACTGCGCATCGGCGCTGAACTGGTGAGAGAAGTTATGCTTCAGCTCCAGCAAAAGAGCGTTGTAATTCCCGTGCCCTCCATTACCAAAGTAGTTGACACTCGACACGTGCGGATTGAGCACAATGCCACCAACCGCAGACGCCGCATTAAGGTCGTAGTGATAGTAGGTATGTCTGGAGTTACTGCCCTGATAACCGACGCTCGCTACCAGTTGATGGCCGAGGTCATACTCCGTCCCGAGTGAATAGTGGTAAGTGTACTGAGTCGGCAAAGTACTGGGAAACGCCGTGACAGTAGTGGTGCCGCTCGTAGGCAGATTGTTTGCGTCGAAACTGGTGATCATATGAGGATTTGCGGGAAACCCAACAAACGAATTGAGGTCGCTGGAGACCCCATAGACGATGTCGGGATTGATGTCAGTGGGGCCATTACTCGTGAAGTTCGACGTAACCAGCGCCGGAGGATTAGTGTTTCCGTTCGCTGAGATCGCAATCTCTTCCTGGTTATAATTCAGACCAAAGCCTCCGCGAATCACCATCTTTTTCTGCGGGTTGTAGGAGAAACCGAGCTGCGGCCCGAAATTGCCCTTCTGCACATCGTAAGCATTGGAACGCGTTGGCACGCTCAGGCCTGTTAACAAATCCGATCCTTGCCCGGGGACCACGACATTGATATTGTTCTGCTTCGAAGTAAGCGGTCCGTTGTAGGTGTAGCGAAGCCCAATGTTGACCGTGAGATTCGGTCTCACCTTGACGTCGTCCTGAACGAAGAAACCCCATAGATTTTCGCGGTTGTCCTGACGGTTGACTGTCGGCAAACCCGTGAGCGGGTCAAAGTTGGAGTTTTGCTCGGCCTCGGGCGCATCGTTGAGGAAGTCCCATATGTTGTAGAAGGTGTAATTTGGCCGCGCACCGGCAAGGTTCTCGTTCAGGTAGTAAAGCCGTGTCAACTCGCCGCCAAACTTAATCGTATGGCGATTGAGCACCTTCGTCGCGATATCACGATACGAGTATGTCCACTGGTTAAGATGGCTCGCTCCCGGTGCGCCAAAGGTCGAGAAACCCGTGATATTCGGCCCCACATTCGCTACCGCATCGGAAGGCAATCCGAAAGGAGCTTGTGGGTTTGTCGCCTGCTCGTTCCACCGCCAGCCGGCGGCGTTGGCGCGTGCTTCATTCAGAAATGTGGCTGAGAAGGTGTGATTCCATATCAGCGAAAAAGCATCGTTAATTTGCTCATGATGAAAGAGGTTGTAGGGACGGACAGGTCCGTTGTAACTGGTCGAAGAGAGGGGAACCCAGTAAATAGCAAAGGTGAGGTGGTCCTTGTCGCGCATCTGCGCATCAAGCCGGCCATTGTATTGCTTCTGCGAGATGTTTGTGGGGTTGGAAACTGTGTACTGCGCAATATCCGCAACCCCATCAAACCCGTTGCCAATGCCCGGATCCGTGCTGTTGACAAAGGTGAAGTCCTGCGTACCGAGGGCGCTCGTTAGAGGCGACCCCAGATCAAGGCCCCCGCTTACCGTGCGGCAGTTCACTCCCTCAGTCAACCCCGCATCGCTGCAGGTATTGGAAATCTGAGCAACGGCATTGACCTGTGCGCCAGGATAAGTGAGGTACGTATTCGCTATGCTGCCGCTCGGCGCAAGTCCGTCAAAGGCCGGCGTGTCATACCAGCCCGTCGTGATTGAGGGATTATCACGCGGCTCAGTCTCGTAATTGAAGAAAGCAAAAATCTTGTTCTTCCAGATCGGACCGCCGACGCTGGCTCCGTATTGGTTGAAATCGGCGTTGTTGCGCAGAAGCCCTTTCGCCGGTCCATCGCCAGTGCCGTAGGTGCCTGCGCCGTTGTAACGCTGATAAGCGTTGAGGCCAGGACGGTTTGCAGCAAAGAAAAGGCTGCCATGAATATTATTGGTGCCACTCTTTGTCGTGACCTGCAACTGCGCGCCGCTGAATCGCCCGTTCTCCGCATCATACGCGTTGGTCACGATGTGCACATTGTCGATCGAGTCTTCCGATGGAGTGATGACAGAGGTGCCGCCCCAGACAGCGCTTACAGTGCTGATGCCGTCGATGGCGATGCCGTTGTTCTCATACTGACCGCCGGCCGCCAGAACCTGAGGACCATTCTCAGTAGCAAAGATGCCGGTGCTTCCCCCAGGGCCTCCCGGGCCTTGGGTTCCTGGCAGGCTGTAGGTTCCACCGGCGCCGCTTTGCGAAGCATCTCCGAAGGAACCCGGCGCAAGCTGGGAGAGTTGGAAAACATCGCGCCCAAAGGACGGCATATGTTGAATCTGATTGGAGTCTACGGTAGCACTGATCGTCGCGTTCTCAGTGTTGAGAGCCTGCAGCGTAGTGGCATCCACTGTGACGGTGTTCACCGTGGCTTGGATTTCCATCTGTACATTAATGGAGTTCGCCTGCTCCGGTGTGATCGTAACGTTTTGCAGGATTTTCTTCTGGAATCCGTTCATCTCGACAGTCAGCGTGAACTTGTCAGGAGGCAGGGCATTGAAGTTGTAAAGGCCCTCGCCATTGCTGGTGGCTGTGAGCACTTTATTTGTCGCCGTATCGGTCAGGGTTAGCGTGGCGCCTGGAATCAGCGCTCCGCTGCTGTCAGTCACAACTCCCTGGATCGAAGCCCGATACTGCGCCTGCGCGGAGGCAGCCAGTAGCATCAGTAGAATCGCGGTTAGGCACGCCGTTACTGCCGTTCGTCCCTGATAGCTTATCCCGTCGAGAATAGTTAGAAAATCGTTTGAAGATTTATAGTCTCTGCTTTCGTACTTGACGGCACTCGATCTTTCAATTCGCTGCATTCGGACCTCCGATGAAACTAACCCCGGAATCGCTTTAACAATCCCTGCTTTTCTGTCACATAGGTATCTGCGACTTAACAACCGTCGTGGGCGTATGCCTACCTGGGCTTTCAGCGCAATCGCTTGCGCAACGGCCACAAGAGATACCATTCGCGATAACCAGTCGTCAAGATTACTCTGAGCTTCGCAGTGGCATTCCTGTCAGCTGACGGAACACTCCACGTTAGTCAATGGATGCTTTAGAAGTTGTTCCGTATTGCACTGATTACTTCCGCGCTCAATAAGACATTCGCAATATCAAAAAGATAAATATCATTTGCTCGAATGTTTCTATCTCGCTTCCTGTATACGCTGTAGCGCTGCTACCCGAAGTCCAAGGATCAGCATAAGAACTGAGGCCGTCGAAGGTACCAGCAATCCCACTCGCAGCGACGAAGCTGAACTGGAAATCACCCCTGTAAGCCAGGGCAGAAACGCAGAACCCAATCCGGCAACAAAGAAGATGGTTGTATTTTCGGAATACGGAAGTGCAACCGCAAGCAGCAGAGGATAGATCGGCCCCAGACCGAAGCCCACCAGAAAAACTCCGGGAAGAATACCCAGGCTGGCGCCACTGGCAATGAGCAGCAGTGCGCCCAATACAACTGTGCACAGGCTCTGAACCAGCACGAATCGTTCCGAAAGGCGTTTCAGCAACAGCGCGGAACTGAGCGTTCTGCTCAACATCAAGCCGATCCAGAAACACGAGCCCGCCGTCACAGTCGTACCAATCCCCTGCTGTGTTCGTTGAACATACGCCGCGATCCATCCGCCCATCGAGCTTTCAATTCCAGTAGGCAGAAAGATCACCAGCACCAATGGAAGGGGCCACAGCGCCAGCTTTCCGAATCTTGAAACCGGCAACCGTCGGCCCGCCGCCGGGAAAATCTGCGCAGAACGATCTGCTTCCGGATCTCGCTCAAAAACCAAGACCCACAGGCAAATCAAAATGAAGAAGAGCCCAAGCGCCGAGAAAATCGCCCGCACATTCGCGACCCGCAGCGAATGCTCCGCCAGCGACGGACAGACACATGCGCCGATAGCCCAGATGAGGTTGAGCCGGTTCAATTCCGCGCCGCGACGTTGCGCATTTCGGCCAGCCTGCAGCAGGCTGGTTGCGGTCATCGCCATTCCGAGGCCCACTCCATAGATCGCCATCCATGCAAAGCAGCTCCACTTGATCGAGTCAGCCCCCCAGGCCATGCCGAAGGCGCCAAACGCAACCAGAGCGCACCCCAATGCCAGGGATCGCGCCAGCGGAGCGCGCACCAGCAGAGCGCCGAGAGAAGTACCTATCCAGCCCAGAAAGAACAGCAGACCCGCCTGGCTGTCGGCCAGTGACAATCGCGAAAGCAGCGCGGGCAGCACGGAGCCCGGCAAAGCCATGCCTGCGCCCGTCCCGGCAAACCCCGCGTATAGCACCATACGAGACAACCACATCGACGGCTGAACGGTCGGCCCGACAACCGGAGAAGGCACCCTCATCTCCATCCCGTTTGCCTCCTCAACGCGGCGCATATCGCCTCGGCAATCTTACTCTCCGCACTCTTGCATCGGTCTTCCGCATCCCTCACTGCTCACGTCGCACCTCAGTCCAGGGTAGTTTTTCTTTTATGAAAATCTGCCCGCCAGCCGAAGGGCCGAGATGCATCGGCTAAGATTCTGCTTTAATACCCAAATGGAGAATGCCAATGTCTGAGATATTGACTGCCGGAACCGTGGCTCCCGATTTTCAACTGCCCGCGGGCCTCGACAAAAAAATTACTTTGAGCGAGCTGCGCGGCAAGCCCATCGTGCTGGCCTTCTATCCCGCCGACTGGAGCCCGGTCTGCGGGGATCAGTTGGCACTTTACAACGAGATCCTCTCCGAGTTTCAGGGCCACGACGCCCAGCTTATCGGCATCTCGGTTGACGGCTTGTGGTGTCACGCGGCGTATGCCGAGAATCGCAATCTCGGCTTTCCGCTGCTCGCCGACTTCGAGCCCAAAGGCGAAGTATCCCGCGCGTACGGCGCATACGACCCGAAGATAGGGTGGTCCGAGCGCGCGTTATTCGTCATCGATAAGGATGGCATTATTCGCTGGAGCTACCGCTCTCCAGTCGGCGTCAATCCCGGCGCGGATGGCATACTCGAAGCGCTGGAAGGTCTGGAGAAATAAGCGAGGGAATCATGAGCGCACTGACGATTCCGGTCAGCGACCAGGATCACGCACAGGGGCCCGCCGACGCGCCTTGCACTCTGGTAGAGTACGGCGACTTTCAGTGTCCGCACTGCCGCGCGGCTGAGCAGGCCATCAGGCGGCTACGGCGCCATTTTGGTGACCGGCTTCGGTTCGTCTTTCGCAACTTCCCCCTGACGCGGATTCATCCCTACGCGCAATCGGCCGCAGAGACAGCCGAGTTTGCCGCAAGCCATGATCGCTTTTGGGAGATGCATCACCTGATCTTCAAAAATCAGGACCGGCTGGACGTTGATCTATTCATAGAACTTGCTGCGGAATTGAATCTCGATACAGCCGAACTAACCCGCGCCTTGGATAAAGGAACCTTCGCCGGACGCGTGCGCTCCGACTTCACTGGAGGAGTGCGCAGCGGCGTCAATGGAACGCCGACATTCTTCGTCAACGGCCAGCGCCACAATGGGTCATTCGAATTTGACCGCCTCGTCGAGGCCGTCGAAGAAGTCTTGCGATCCTGAATCGTTCGCCCGCAATCATCAATAGGCGTGGCCCAGCACAGGGTGCGGCTCGTACGGCTCTTCGAGCTTCGTGATCTCCTCAGGCGTCAACTGAATCTCCAGCGCCGCCAGCGCATCCTCCAGCTGATACGCTTTGCTCGCGCCGACAATAGGCGCGGTAACTCCCGGCTTCGCCAGCATCCACGCCAAGGCAACCTGCGCGTTCTTGACTCCCCGCGCCTTGGCGATCTCCGTCAGGCGATCCACGACAGTAAAGTCCGATGCGCGGTAGTAAAGGTTGTGCGCGTACTCATCCGTCTTGGCGCGTGTCGTTTCGGCCTGCTTCTTGTCTTCACCAGCCTTGCGATTACCGGCAAGAAATCCCCGCGCCAGCGGGCTCCACGGAGTGAGCCCAACCCCCTCGGCGAGACACAGCGGAATCATCTCGCGCTCTTCCTCGCGATATACAAGGTTGTAATGATTCTGCATGATGGCAAAACGTGCAAAGCCATTCTCGCGCTGAGTCTGCAACATCTTCAGAAACTGCCAGGCATACATCGACGAAGCACCCAGATAGAGCGCCTTGCCCGCGCGCACCACATCGTTGAGCGCTTCCACCGTCTCTTCGATCGGCGTGTTCTTGTCAAAGCGATGGATCAGGTACAGATCGATGTAGTCCACGCCAAGTCGCTTGAGGCTCTTGTCGATCGCGGCCATGATGTGCTTGCGCGAGAGGCCGCGGTCGTTCGGAGCATCCGACATCGCATTGAAGACCTTCGTGGCAATCACCACGTTATCCCGCGAGCCTGCGAACTCCTTAAGCGCCCGCCCGGTGATCTCTTCACTCACGCCAAGCGAGTACATGTCCGCCGTGTCGAAGAAATTGATCCCGACCTCAACAGCACGCCGTATCAGCGGCTTCGATGCTTCTTCCTCCAGCACCCACTCGCGCCATTTGGTGGAACCGTAGGTCATCATGCCCAGGCAAAGCCGCGAAACCTTCGCGCCCGTCGTGCCTAGATTCACATATTCCATCTTCATCTCTCCCCTTCATCGGTTTCGGAGTACGAGATTGCCGTTTGCGGTTGACAATCTTACTGTCCGTTGCGATTCTGACTGGCCGTTCGCTGTGTCGCAGCCGCGCCCCGAGGAAGCGTCCACGCGAACAGCAGCCCGCCGCTGCCGGTCATCACATATTGCCGGCCATCGACTTCGTATGTGATGGGCGAGTTCTCCATCGGCGCACCTGTGCCCGCATGCCAAAGGGTCTTGCCGGTGCTGGTCTCCAGTGCAAGCACGTTGCCCGAGCCATCGCCGGTAAAAGTCAGGCCAGACGCCGTCGTCAAAACCCCCGCGCCCGAGCCATACTCGCCAACATTGTGTGACCAGCGAATCTTCCCTGTCTGGTAATCGATCGCGTCGATCACACCTTTGCCCCAAAGTCCATAATCAGCGCCCGCCCAGCCATAGGTTCCGTCAGCCGGCTTCGCAAAATACAAGCTGTAGCTGGGATGCGCGTCGACAATAAACAGCCCTGTTTTCGGATCGAAACTCGGAGCCCGGTAGTTGGTCAGGCCTCCTTCATCCGGAGCAATCAGGCGGCCATCAGGCGCTGGTTGCTTCGCTGGATCCGGCACCGGCCTTCCCTGCTTGTCAATCCCTGAAGCCCAGTTGGTTGGCCCATAAGGAATCGTCAGCAGGCTCTTGCCAGTGACGCGATCCAGAACAAAGAAATAACCGTTGCGCGACGTCTGCATCAGCATCTTTCGCGGCTGGCCGTGAAAGTCACCATCGACCAGCACAGGGGTTTCTGCCGCGTCCCAGTCATGCGTATCGTGCGGCGAAACTTGGAAACCCCAGACCAGCTTTCCAGTGTCGGGATTGATGGCGACAATGCTGCACGTCCACTCGTTATCACCGGGCCGGGACTGTCCGTTCAGCACCGGAGTCGGATTCCCGGTACCCCAATACATCAGGTTCAGCTCCGGGTCATACGTGCCCGTCATCCACGTCATTCCACCGGTTGTGCTGTTCGGCGTGCCCACCGGCGGCGTGGAATTCCATTGCCACTGTGTCGCACCCGTCTCCGGATCGACCGAACGGAGAAAGCCGGTCAGATTGTCGAAGTCTCCGGAGACGCCAACCACAACATGATCCTTGATCACCAACGGAGCCATCGTCATCCAATAGCCTTGATTAACGTCCGCGATTGTCTGCGTCCAGCGCACCTTGCCATCTTTCGCATCCAGCGAAATCAAGTGGCAATCCGGAGTGACAAAGTAGAGCCACCCCTTGTACATCGCCACGCCCCGATGACCTATGTGCAGACCCTTGGGGGTGGGTTTGGTGTAATGCCAAATCTGGTGCCCCGATCGCGCATCGACAGCCCATATATGATCCGGCACGGTGAAGTACAGAACCCCGTCCACCAGCAGTGGCGAAGACTTGATCTCAGCATTCTGATGTGTCTGGAAGACCCACGCCACGCCCAGGCGTCCGACATTCTGCGGAGTGATCTGCGTCAGAGGGCTGTGACGTCGTCCCGAGTAATCGCCGTGATAAAGCGGCCAGCTGTCAGCCGACGGATGCAGCAGTCCGGAGTTCTCCAGATTCTGCGCGGCAACCGAATGCGGCAACATGAAAAAGAGCAAGAGAACGCCCGCGGCGAACACGAATGCGGTTTGTAGCAACTTCATCGAAGAGCAACCTTGGAATGCCATGCGAACGGGAGTCACCGCAGCGTCTGTAGAAAAGCCATCAGGTTGTGGATGTCTGCGTCCGTGTATTTGGGAAACAGATCGGCATGTGCCTCTACCGGCGCGTCAACCGTGTACTTCTTCACATTGGGAATCGACCACGACCTGTACGCGTTCTCGCTGTCGCGCAATCCGACCGTAAATTCATCGAGATAGGCCAGCGTTCCAGTCACGCTCGTCCCCGAAGGAAGCGTCACTGTGACCTTGCTCTTCACGCCCTCTGGATAGAGCATCCGTCGCTCCAGTTGAAGGCCCTGGTACCGCGTTGCAACCCCGGCAAGGTCCCCCGTTGGTGAGTGGCATTTCGAGCACGTTCCAGCACCATTGAAATATGCCTTCCCCTGCTCGACGTTCCCAGTCTGCAGGTCGGCGACGTCGACTCCGCGCCGGTTGCCCTTCTGAGCCGCAGCCGCCGCTTCTCTCGCACGAATAAAAGCCACCAGGCTAAGCAGCTCCTGGCTCGAGAAGTTAAACGCGGGCATCTTCTTCTCCGGTCGCCCTTCGCGCACCACCGCAGAAATCTTGTCGCCATTCGTATCGGAAAGCACAAGCTTCGACTGCGTCAGGTCCGGACCTGTCTCTCCACCCATCGCATCTCGTCCATGACAGAAAGCGCAATTCTGTTGAAAAAGCGCATGGCCCGCATCCGACAATCCAGAAGAATTCCCCGACGTCCCGTTGCCTCCCGCACTGGCCGAGGCACTGGGCATCGTCAATTCCGTCGTGGACAGAAACTGCAGCAGCGCCGTCATCTCCTGGTTGGACAACTTGGGAAAGCCGGGCATGCGGCCCTTGCCGTTGTGCGTGATATCCGTGATCTGCTGGTCGGTCATCTGACGCTTGATGCCCAGCAGCGGCGGAAATGCCGGCAAAATGCCCTCACGCTGCTCGCCGTGACAAATGGCGCAGTGCCGGACGTAGGCCTCCGCGCCCGGACTGCGTTCCTGCGAACCGGCAGCCCGTTGTGTTGTCTCAGCCTGCGTTTGTGCCTGCGTGCCGGCTCCGGATTGTGCGGCCGCCGGTGCCTGCTGCGAGGCCGCGAAAACCGGCGCGCCCGCGATCTGCGAAGACCTGACCGCCGAAACAGCCTGGAAGACAAGCAATCCCGCTGCCGCCAGTAATACTGCATCCTGAAATCTCTTCATACCTGATGACATTCTCACCTGTTAGTCGTGAACAGCATTGCGGCGCGCGAGCAGCGACCAGTGCCTCTTACCCCAAAAATTCCTTACACTGCGTACTTGATCAACTGCATGAAACCGTAGTCCATATGAAGCTGCTGGTGGCAATGCATCAGCGTATCTCCCGGATTGTCCGCCACAAAATCGACTTCAACCGTATCCAGCGGCATCACGTTGATCACATCCTTCTTCAATCCACCGATGTGCTTATCGCCGATGCGCGTCACTTCAAATGTGTGCCGGTGAAGATGGATGGGATGCTGGTCTCCGCTGCCGTTGCGAAGCACCAGGCGATATCGTTTTCCCGGATGCACAATGAGCGGCTCAATCTCCGGCCACGATTTGTTGTTGATCGTCCAGACGTCGAATTTCGTTCCCTTTTTCGCCCCGATATCGCGAAACGTCAGAATAAAAGTCTCGTCCGCCGACACAGTACTTTGCTGCGTAGCAGCGTTGGCAAACTGCGTGTAGTCCCACTCCACGGCAGCAGGATCATTCCACGTCGGTTCACCCGACTTGCCGGCGTACTCAACCACAATCCCGAGGCCCATCTTGCGCGCCTTTTCCAGCGTCGAGCCCAGAACCCAGACGCCCGGCGAATTCATCTCAACCACCGCATCCACGCGCTCCGCAACGGCCAGCGAAAGCACCTCGACCGGCTTCGGATTGGGAACCGGATTGCCGTCCATCGCCATGACCGTGAATTGATGGCCCGGCAGCGCAAGCACCACATTTTCGGTAGCACTGGCATTCAGCAGACGCATCAGCACCCGTTGCCCTTGCTTCACTCGAATCGGCTCGCCGGCTCCCAGCATGTGCCCGTTGATCGTCGCGTACTTGTAGCCCACATCCGACCCTGTCGTCAGCGGCATGTTCGAAGACTGTTCGCGCATCGTCTCCACCATGGGAACAAACGACGGCTCCCAATGATGAATGGCAAGATTGATCTCCTGATCGTATTTCGCAGGCTGTTCCCGGCCCTCAATCAGCAGAAAACCGAACTGCCCGCTGTAAGTGCCCGCCGAAAGGTTCTCATAAGCAGCGGCGTGCGTGTGATACCAGCGCGTCCCTGCGGGTTTGGGAGTAAACGAATATCGCTGCGTCTTGCCCGCCGGAATCATGGGCGAACCCTCTTCCATCGCCCCGTCGTTCAGCGAATCGATCGCCAGCCCATGCCAGTGCACCAGGTCGGGATCGCTGCTGGCGTTAGTCACATCGATTGTTACCGGAACACCCTCCCGCAGCCGCAGCAGCGGGCCGGGAACCTGCCCGTTGTAGCCCAAAGTCTTGATCGTCACGCCCTGCCCAATGTCCAGGCTACAGGGCGCGATGCGGAGCGTGTGGTCAGCCTTTGCGGCCGAAGCAACACCCAGACCCGCATCAAAAGGGCGCAGCCCGTGGAGGGATTTGCTTGCCAGCAATACTCCTGCCGACGAGAGAAAACTTCTGCGATTCATCAAACTAAACCCGCCATTCTCTGGATGCACCTTCTTTCAGAAGAATACCTGACCACATCGAACCCGTTGGGGCAAATCCAGAACTGCTATACCCAGCCGAAGAAATTGCCGGACGGGATTCTTTATCAAGAAAAATCCCTCTGCACGAAAAAGAACCGGAATTACCCATGCTGATGATAAAGCTCTCGTTCCCGAAGGGTACGGGCTTCAGCCCGTACATAGACCCTGCAAAATCAGCGGGCCTTTAGGCCCTGAGGGAATCAATTTCAGCTTTGTCAGCATGCTGGCATACCTATTCTGGATTTGCTCTAAACCCACCATGCAGCCGTAGGCTTTTCCTTGATTACCACCTCGTTCAGGAACTGCGCCGCCCTCGTAAGCCCTTCTTCAGGAGACATCAGGCTGTCCTCGTGTTCGATCGAAAGCACATTGTCATAACCAAACATCCGCAGTGTAGAAACAAACTCCTTCCACCACTCCGCTCCGTGTCCATAGCCGCAGGTGCGGAAGATCCAGCCGCGATTGCGCTCATCGGTATAAGGCTTCGTGTCCAGAACGCCGGTGCGCTGCAGATTCGCCGGATAAAGCTGGGTATCTTTCGCATGAACATGAAAGATAGCCTCGCCCAGCACCCGAATCGCTGCAATCGGATCGATTCCCTGCCAGAACATGTGGCTCGGGTCGTAATTGCAGCCGATCGCAGACCCGGCAATCGACCGCAGCCGAAGCATCGTCTCCGGACTATAAACAACGAACCCGGGATGCATCTCAATGGCGATTCGAACACCATGATCCGTCGCGAACTTCGCGCGCTCAACCCAGTACGGCGTCACCACCTTGTCCCATTGCCACGCCAGAACATCGAGGTAGTCGGGAGGCCACGGACAGGTGACCCAGTTCGGAGCCTTCGCATCCGGCGAGTCGCCCGGGCACCCTGAAAAATCCACCACCTCCGTTACCCCCAGCTTCTCCGCCAGCAGAATCGTCTTGCGGTTCACTTCCTGATTCTGCTTGGCCACCGCGGGATCGGGATGCAGCGGATTACCGTGGCAGCTCAAAGCACTGATGCTCACGCCATGATGCTCCAGCGTGTGCTTGAACTCATCAAGCGCAGCGGCATCTTCCAGCATCGACAAATTGCAATGCGCATTGCCGGGATAATTGCCCGTCGCCAGTTCCACCGTGCTGATGTCGAGAGCCTTGAGCTTCGCAAGCACCGCTTCGAGTGGCAGCTGCGAGAGCAGCGGCGTAAACACTCCCAATCTCATTCCTCTACTCCTTCGTTTCTTGTGAATCTTGGCGTGGCGCTCGGCGTACTCTTACCCGGCAACATATTCCACCTTCTGCCAGGCGCTGCCGGCCGCATGGCTGCGCAGCATCGCTTCCACCAGGCAGGTCGAGCGATAACCGTCATTGAACGTAGGCAGCATTGCAGGCTTGGCTTCAGGAGCGCCGCCCTCGCTTATCCATGCATACGCATCGCGCATGAGATTGCGAAAAGCGTCCGCCCATGACTCCTGGTGCCCGCCTGGCAAATGTATATAAGGAAGCACCTCAGGAGAAACCAGTGACGGATCCTTCGCCATCACCTCGTTTGGCTTGTTGTGATAACCGATCCAAAGCTCATTCTGTTGTTCCTGCTTCCACTTCAGCGAACTCGATCTGCCGTTCACTTCCAGCACCACGTCATTCTTGTGTCCAGGCAGGATCTGCCCCACCGAAAAAGAGCCCCTCGTCCCATTCTCAAATCGCAGCAGCACACTCGCCAGATCTTCAGAATGCACCGTCACCGGAGTGCGTTCGCCCGTCTTTTTTGTCGAAAAAGCCTCTGCCGATCCACCTGCCGAATAGCGCACAGGAACAACCGTCGTGAGATCAGCCAGCACCGACTCGATCTTCAATCCGGAAACATGCTCCGCCAGGTCGCACCAATGCGAACCGATATCTCCCAGCGCCGAGCTCGTGCCGCCTTTCGCAGGATCGGATCTCCACGAATACACATTCGGGTCCGTCATCCAGTCCTGCAGATAGTGCCCATGCACAAAGCTCACATCGCCTGTCTCGCCTCTCGCAATCATTCCCCGCGCCTGCTGCACCAGCGGATTCCCGCGATAGTTGAAGGTCACTACATGCGCCACCTTCGCTTTGACGGCAGCGTCCCGCAGCGTCTTCCCTTCCACGGAATTCATCGCCAGCGGCTTATCCGAAATCACATGCTTGCCCGCCGCCAGCGCGGCGAGCGTCACAGGCAGATGAAGGTAATTCGGCGTGGTGTTGTGAATCACCTCTATATCCGGATCCGCAATCAGCGCCTCGTAATCGCCATACGCGCGATCGACCTTGTACTCCTTCGCCTTCTTCTCCGCGGACTGCTGCGAAGAACCGGCAATAGCAACCACATCCACATCACCCAGCCGGCGAACCGCATCAATGTGATGTGCCGCAACAAAACCAGGGCCAATCAGACCCATGCCAATCTTTTTCATAAAGCTGTATGCACGCCTTCCTTGCAGATTGATTCGACAGTGCTGACTCTAATGGCCCGCAGGCTTCGCATGAGACGCCGTGCTTCCCTCCGTCATGCCCAGCGCCCAACGGATCGCTTCAAAGTACATCTTGCGAATATCGGGGTCCTGCCACGACTCTTCCGTGTGGCCAAGCGTGGAATAGAAGACACGCCCCTTGCCATACATCTTGCTCCACGCCACAGCAAAGTCATGATCCTGCCGATGCACGCGCGGATTGTTGTAGTCGAGCTTGCTCGGGTCGAGGCTCAGCAGCACATTGACCTTGTCCCGCGACCACGATTTCGGCTGATAGATCTCGTCGTACTTCACAAAGGCCTTCGGAAAGTGACGCACCGCCGGAAAATCAGGGTCTTCATTGATAATCGGCGCGTTGAAGGTCGTCCATGGATGCTCATCGAACCATCCGCCGATCATCTCGCCGTACTCCGGCCATTTGTAGTTCGTATCCAGCGCCGCGTGAATCCCCACAAAGCCCTTGCCGTCATCGTGAACGAACGAAAGAAAATCCTGCTTCTGGCTGTCGTCAAGGTCCAGCTCGCCAGTCGTGCTCGCAAAGACGATCAGGTCAAAGTAATTCAGATTCTTGGCATTGGCCTGGAGATCTTTCTTCGTCAGCAGCTTGGTGTCCGTACGCAACTCCGTATCCCACAAGCCGCTCTCCTTGCCCATGTTGTAGATAGCCACCATCGCAGCAGAAATGGAGTCATGTTCAAAGCCCTTGGTCTGTGAAATCACCAGCACATGCTTCAGGTGAGTCGGCTTCGCATGAGGCACAGGTGGCGTCCCCATTGGGCCCGGTTGCCCCTGGCTTCCAACGCTGCTCAGAACCATCGCCAGACCAACCACGGCAAGCGAAAGAGAAAAGGTATTCCGGAGAAGGCGCAAGTTATCTCCTAACAGGCTTGGTAACGGTAGATTGGCGAGAGATTTACACTCCCGTGGAATGTCTCATGCCGCGCGCGTCAAGTGCTCTTGCGA
>Ga0206962_1079_pt1 | contig 34767 bp, 18 predicted proteins | sample Alteio_BWOrgHeat_27_FD_153241 | JGI IMG/M metagenome (GOLD analysis project Ga0206962, IMG submission 153241) | Enriched cells from forest soil in Barre Woods Harvard Forest LTER site, Petersham, Massachusetts, United States -... | ecosystem: Environmental > Terrestrial > Soil > Temperate forest >...
CGCTTTTGTTCCCCGCTGGGATCAGCGCTGGTTTGGTGTATATGTTCCTGTATCCTATGATGGCTACCGTAACCTGAATTATGGCGTCAATATCCGTCTGGGACCTGTCATCTTCGGATCCAATGCTATCAACAGCTATTTCGGACAATCCAATATTTTCGGAGGAGAATTTCATGTCCTCTTTAAAATACCTATCCCTTATCACGGCGTAAAAGACAGGGATCATGATAAAGTTTCTGACAAAAAAGACAAATGTCCTGATACTCCAGGCACCTGGGAATTCATGGGTTGTCCTGACAGAGATGGGGATCATATTCCAGACTCGGAAGATCAGTGTCCGGATGTGCCAGGTACAAAAGAATTGCACGGTTGTCCCGACAGAGACGGAGATGGTGTTCCCGACAAGGATGATGAATGTCCTGATGTGCCTGGCCCAAAAGAATTACATGGATGCCCCGATCGCGATGGGGATGGTGTCCCTGACAAGATTGACCTGTGTCCTGACAAACCGGGACCTGCCGACAATAATGGATGTCCGGTGGTAACCCTTATTGTCATGGATAAAAACGGAACGGTGCTTCAGAAAGTGAAACGATCCAAGGATGGTAGTTTCAATTTTGAGACCTTACCAAACGAGGAAAATTCTATCTTCAGTGTAGAAGGTGATGACACCCAGAATCTGAACGAACTGAACATTACATCCGGTGGCATTTCCAAAAAACTGGTTCGTGGAACCGATCATTATTTCCGTTTTGAACAGATTAAAATGGATCAAAACAAACTGAGCGAACTGGACGCAACGGATGTACCTATCAAACTCACGAAAGAAGAAGCACAGGTACTGAAAAAAGCGTTTAGCAATCTTGAATTTGAGACCGGTAAGGATATCATCAAATCGGAATCCTTTGCATCACTTGATGAGCTGGCTGCTATGTTAAAGAAAAAGCCCGAATGGAAACTGAAGCTGAGCGGCTTTACGGACAACCAGGGTAAGAAAGAAGATAATATGAAGCTGAGCGAAAACAGAGCCCGTGCAGTAGCCAAACATTTGATGGATAAAGGTATTGACGAAAAACGTTTCAAAATCCTTTGGTTCGGTCCTGACAAACCGATTGCTCCTAATACAACTCCACAGGGAAGACAGAAAAACAGAAGAGTGGAGATGGTGATTATCGATTAACGGATACAGGTATCACCTGGATAATTTATGTTTCATATCATCGACTTCGGTAGCCGCAAGATTCCTTTCATTGTAGGAATGATAGAGGCATTGGGTTTCCCAACCAAAGTTCATCCCTGGGAAAATATTGACCGGGGAGCGATGCATGATGCAGAGGGACTTGTACTCAGCGGATCGCCCACCTATCTGACTGAAGTGGATAACGCCCCTTATCATGAGCGTTGTTCTTTTATCAAGGAGCTTGATATACCTGTGCTTGGCATTTGTTTCGGACACCAGGTAATCGGTATTATGCATGGTGCCACTATTTACAGAGGTCCTGAAATACGGGAAGAAAATCCGATCCATATTCTTAAAAAAGATCCTTTGTTTGGTGGTTTTGAAGATGGAGTATCGATGACAGAAGATCATACCGAAGGCATTACACTGCCGGAAGGATTTATTCATCTCGCCTCCTCCTCTTCTTATCCCAATGAAGCTATGAAACACCCTTCTCAGAAAATATGGGGTGTACAATTTCATCCTGAAGTAAGCGGCGACAACGGTTTGCAACTCTTCCGTAATTTTTGCACCCACTGTGTATAAAGCAACATTTTCAATCTTTGTATATTCGCATAAACCCGCTGTTGCATGCTGAATGTCATCTGGATCGCTTTATTTCTGATCACGTTTCTGGTGGCGCTTATGCGGCTGATTTTTTTTCACGACTATGCGGTCTTCTCCTCTATTCTTCAAAGCACATTCAGTTCCTCTTCTCAGGCTTTTGAAATTGCGTTAAACTTAACCGGTGCTATGACCCTCTGGCTTGGCATTATGAATATCGGCGAAAAAGCCGGAGCCATACGTATCCTCTCCCGTTTGATAGGACCTTTTTTCAGCCGTCTCTTCCCACAGATCCCGAAAGATCATCCTGCTTTAGGACAGATCATTCTTAACTTCTCCGCCAATATGCTGGGGCTGGGTAATGCAGCCACCCCGATGGGATTAAAGGCCATGCAAAGTATGCAGGAACTGAATGAGGACAAGGAAAGAGCATCCAATTCACAGATCATGTTTCTGGTTATCAATACGGCCGGATTTGCATTGATCCCGGTAAGTATTATGGTTTACCGCGCTAAGTTTCATGCGGCTAATCCTTCGGATGTTTTTATCCCTATTCTGCTTGCCACCCTTTTCTCCACCTTTGCCGGCGTGCTCATGGTTGGCATTCGCCAACGGATTAAATTATGGGATCCGGTATTATTACTCTGGACACTTGCAATAGGAACTGTTATAGGCGGGGTCATTTATGCCGCTTCCCATCTCACCATGGCTCAGCTTTCAGCTGCTTCCTCTTTTGCAAGCAGTTTTATCCTGTTTGGTATCATGATAGCATTCATCAGTCTCGGAGCCTATAAAAAAATAGATGTTTACAGCACGTTTATCGAAGGCGCCAAGGAAGGATTCTTAACCGTCATCAAACTCATTCCATATATCGTTGCCATGCTTGTAGGGGTAGCTGTGTTTAATGCCGCCGGTTGCATGGAATATGTACAAAAAGGGTTGACCAGCATTCTTGTATTTATAGGATGTCCTACCGATATGGTACCTGCAATACCCACTGCCTTCATAAGACCGCTGAGCAGTTCAGGAGCAAGCGCTATGACAGTTGATATTATCAATCACAGCGGAGTGGATTCATTTCCTGCACGTCTGTCAAGTATTATTCAGGGATCATCCGATACCACCTTTTATATTATAGCCCTCTATTTCGGATCGGTCGGGATCAAAAAAACACGTTATGCCATTACCTTCGGATTGCTTACCGACCTCTGCGGATTTATTGCCGCTATCTTCATGGCCTATCTTTTCTTTAAGCATTAATACGGCTCCTAAGCCCTTCCTGCCTTTTTATTCTTCTTTATTATTCCGACTTCCAGGATCTAAAAAATAAAAGAACGGAATGGTTTGTATATAAACTGTATTTTGCCGGTCTATGTCACCATAGCATTTCCGTGACATTAAGTAATGCCATAATATCAAAAATAAAAGATGGATCTGTAAGATTTGTGCGCAAATCGTTGTAACCCTGAGACGGGGTAAACGTACAAGAAGTAGCTTACCGCCGAAATTGAATTGCCCATGAAGAGAAGCTACCCCAATCCCCGACATATATTCGTTCTGATTCTGATAACCCTAGGGTTTCTTCGTCAGACCAATGCGCAAAGCGGAACCGATTTCTGGTTTGCCCCTCCTTTTGTTACCCACGTGCATAATGCACCGGGTGGCGTTCCCATTTACCTACTGCTTTCTTCCATGGGAGCCTCATCCACCGTAACTGTTTCCCAACCCGCTAATGCAGGTTTTACTCCTATAGTAGTTACCATTCCAGCCAGCAAATCAAAACGAATTGATATTTCGGCATTTCAGTCCCAGCTTGAAACACACCCTACCAATACTGTATTAAATACCGGTTTACGTATTCAGGCTACCACTGCTATTACTGCCAATTACGAAGAAGATAATACCAATAACCCGGAAGACTTTGCCTTAAAAGGAGCGAATGCACTCGGAACGGATTTTTATATTCCTATAACAAACTGGGTACCTTTTGCCAACCACAACTTTGGTGTGGCGGGACAAGAAGCTATAGCGTCCTTTGATATTGTAGCCATTCAGAATAATACGGTTGTCACCATTTATCCTCCTGTGCAGGTAGATGGTCATGGAGCTCTTACTCAGTTCAGTGTAACCCTGAATGCAGGTCAAACTTATTCCTGTGGCTGGACCGGCGCCAACTATACCGTACCTTCCAATCACCCGGGAGGAGCAGCGGTCCATTCCTCTGCACCGGTTGCCATCACTGTTAAAGACGACTCTGACACCAACCCTTCCGGCGGATGCTATGACCTGATTGGTGACCAGATTGTACCTACGGCTATCCTTGGAACAGACTATGTAGCCGTAAAAGGTTTTTTGAATAACGGAGGTAATGAAGGATTGTTTATCACCGCCACACAAAGCAATACCAATATTTATATTGATGGCAATGCGACTCCTATACGTACCATGTTTGCCGGTGAAACCTATCGCGTGGATATGGATTCCATCACAACAGCTGCCGACAACAGCGTATATGTACATTCTTCTCTTCCTGTATATGCCACTCACGTAACCGGTTTCGGATGCGAAATGGGATCGGCATTGCTTCCTCCCCTCAACTGTGCAGGATCTCACCAGGTAAATTTTGTACGATCTACCAACGAAGCATTTTATCTGACCATATTAGTACATACAGCGGCTATTAATAATTTCACGATCACAGGCCCTGGTACAGCAACCATAAGTCCGGCCTCTTTTGTATCCGTGCCCGGTACGGGAGGTTTGTGGATGGCGGGTCGTCTTCAATTTACCACCACTCAGATACCGGTCGATTCCGGTTTTAGTGTTACCAACAGCGCCGATGTATTTGCATTGGGCATCATCAATGGTGGCGCTGCTACCGGTTGCCGCTATGGTTATTTCTCCGAATTCGTTGCTCCCATTGTTGTCAATGCAGGTCCCGATCAGGTAATCTGTGCAAATGATACGGCCCAACTGGCTGCAAGCATTACGGGTGGTTCCACTACGGGAATATGGACGAGTACGGGGAGTGGTTCTTTTTTACCAAGCACCACTACCATCAATGCTAAATACGCTCCCAGTGCCGCCGATATAGCGGCTGGACATGTGACACTCACACTCAGTTCAACAAGTATCTGTTTTCCTCAGCAGGATCAGGTGCTGATTACGTTTACTCCGGCGCCTACCGTAAATGCAGGTTCTAACCAAACGGTTTGTAAAAACAATCCTGCCGTTACACTGAATGGATCTGTAACGGTTGCAACAGGAGGATTATGGTCTGGCGGTGCAGGAACATACAATCCCAACAACACAACGCTTAATGCGGTTTATACCCCTACTGCTGCTGAAATAGCCGCAGGAACACTGGCCTTGACTCTTACATCAACCGGAAACGGAACATGTCACGCCGCATCAAACAGTACCATCATTACATTCTCTGCTTCACCGGTTGTAAATGCAGGTCCTACACAAACCGTATGTAGCAACAACGCATCCGTAACACTTAACGGAACCGTAACCGGTGCAACGGGAGGTATCTGGAGTGGAGGAACAGGAAGTTATTCTCCGAGTGCCACAGCCTTAAATGCAGTTTATTCTCCTTCCGTAACGGAAATCTCTTCGGGAAGTGTAACACTAACACTCACCACTACGGGATATGGAAATTGTAATGCCGTATCAAGCAATGTGGTCATTAACTTCTCCCTGTCACCTACTGTCAATGCAGGACCGGATCAGAATATTTGTAAAAACAATCCGGCAGTAAGTCTGAGCGGAGCTGTTACTGTGGCCACAGGAGGTATCTGGAGCGGAGGACTTGGAACCTACGCCCCTTCGAGCACCGCACTCAACGCAACATATACCCCTACTGCAGGCGAAATTGCATCGGGTAGTCTCACCCTTACACTTACATCAACCGGTAATGGTAATTGTACAGCCGTATCGGATCAGATGGTGATCACCTTTACCACTGCACCAACAGTAAATGCAGGTACTAACCAAACCGTATGTGCCAACAATCCGATGGTTACCTTAAATGGAAGTATTACATTGGCTACAGGAGGTATATGGTCGGGCGGAACAGGGACTTATAATCCGAACAACACTACGCTCAATGCCACCTATACTCCTTCTGCTGCAGAAATTACTGCCGGCATCGCAACACTTACCCTTACTACTACAGGTAATGCCAACTGCTCGGCAGTAAACAAATCAATGACCATTACCATTACTCCGGCGCCTGTTGTAAATGCAGGTCCCGATCAAACCCTTTGTAAAAACAATCCGAATGCAACCCTGGCAGGATCGGTAACGGTAGCCGGTGGTGGTGTATGGTCCGGGGGTAGCGGAAGTTTCTCACCTACTAATACTACGCTGAATGCGGTGTATTCTCCAACTGTTGCCGAAATAGCTTCGGGTAGTGTTACTCTTACTTTAACTTCCACAGCAAACGGAACTTGTACGGCAGTGAGCGATCAGGTGCTGCTTACATTCAGCGCTACTCCTACAGCAAATGCAGGTGTCGATCAAACGGTATGTGCCAATAATGCGGCCGTACATTTAAGCGGAAGTGTTACAGTAGCAACCGGAGGACAATGGAGCGGCGGTCTTGGAACATTCTCTCCAAACAACAATACGCTGAACGCAGTTTATACACCAACGGTTGGTGAAATCGCTTCCGGCAACATAACCCTTACCTTAACGACATCCGGCAATGGAAACTGTAATTCCGTAACCGATCAGATGGTCATCACCTTTACTCCGGCTCCTACTGTCAATGCCGGACCGGATCAAACGACCTGCAAAAACAATCCTGCTGTTACACTTAACGGATCTGTTACCACTGCCACCGGTGGCTTGTGGTCTGGAGGAAGCGGAACCTATGCTCCAAACAACACCACCCTGAATGCAGTCTATACACCCAGCGGAGCAGAAATTACAGCCGGAACAGTTACACTTACTTTAACAACCACCGGAAACGGAACCTGTCTGGCTGTTAGCGATCAGATGGTTATTACCCTTACCCCAAAGCCGGTGGTAAATGCAGGACCGGATCAGACACTTTGCAGTAACAATCCCAATGCAACACTCAGCGGTTCGGTAACAGTTGCCGGAGGCGGTGTATGGTCGGGAGGCGCGGGAAGTTTCTCGCCCAGCAATACTGCTATGAATGCTATTTATACTCCTACGGCGGGTGAAATAACTTCCGGAAGTGTTACACTTACCCTTACCTCTACCACCAATGGAACCTGTATAGCGGTAACCGACCAGGTGGTACTTACTTATAGCGCAACCCCAACTGTTAACGCAGGCGTCGATCAAACAGTATGTGCCAACAATGCGGCAGTACATTTGAGCGGTACTGTTACCGTAGCATCGGGAGGAGTATGGAGCGGAGGACTGGGAACATATGCTCCTAACAATGCTGCACTCAATGCGGTTTATACACCTACCGTTGGTGAGATTGCTTCGGGCAATATAACCCTTACGCTTACCAGTTCCGGTAATGGAAACTGTAATGCAGTAACGGATCAGATGCACATCTTCGTTACTACTGCTCCTACTGTGAGTGCAGGAGGAGATCAAACCACCTGTAAGAATAATGCCGCGGTAACACTCAACGGATCTGTTACCATTGCCTCCGGCGGTATCTGGAGTGGTGGTACCGGAACTTATGCTCCCAACAACACAACACTAAATGCAGTTTACACACCAAGCTTAGCAGAACTTACTGCCGGAACGGTGACATTGACACTCACCACTACCGGCAACGGAACCTGTACCGCAATGAGCGATCAGATGACTATTACACTTACACCCACCCCGGTGGTAAATGCAGGTCCTGATCAGACGCTTTGCGGTAACAACCCCGATGCAACACTCAGCGGATCGGTAACAGTAGCCGGAGGTGGTGTATGGTCGGGAGGTGCGGGAAGTTTCTCTCCCAGCAATACTGCCATGAATGCTATCTATACGCCAACAGCCGGTGAAATATCCTCAGGCAGTGTAACACTTACCCTTACCTCTACGGCCAACGGAACTTGTACCGCGGTAACCGATCAGATGGTTATTCACTTCACCCTGCCTCCAACAGCCAATGCAGGATTGGATCGTATCGTATGTGCCAATAATGCGGCGGTTACATTGAACGGAACCGTTACTGTTGCAAGCGGAGGACAGTGGAGCGGAGGGCTCGGAACATTCTCTCCTAACAGTAGTACGCTGAATGCTGTGTATACTCCTACAGCAGGAGAAACAGCTTCGGGAAGTGTTACGCTTACGCTTACCACAACCGGCAACGGTACTTGTAATGCAGTAACCGATCAGATGACCATTACCTTCACTCCGGCTCCTACTGTAAGCGCAGGAATAAACCAGACTGTTTGTGCAAACAATTCAGCGGTAACACTCGCAGGCAGTTTCACCGGTGCTTCAGGTATTCTCTGGTCGGGCGGAACCGGTACTTACAATCCAAACAATACAACCCCTACAGCCATATACACCCCTTCTGCCGCTGAAAAAACAGCCGGTACGGTAACACTTACTATCACTACTACCGGAAACGGAACCTGTCTCCCCGTTACCGATAATATGACCATCACCATTACACCGGCCCCACTTGCTAATGCCGGTGCCGATATAGCAGCTTGTGCCAACAAATCGTCTGTAACACTGAATGGAAATGTAACCAACGCAGTAGGCGGAATATGGAGTGGTGGTGCCGGATCGTTTGCTCCAAGCAATACTGCCCTCAATGCCGTGTATACACCTACTGCGGGCGAAATAACAGCAGGCAGCGTGAGCCTTACACTTACTACAACCGGTAACGGATCCTGTAATCCTGCCACCGACCAGATGAATATTACATTCGGTCCTTCACCAATCGTGAATGCAGGAGTTGATCAAACACTTTGCGGTAACAATGCAACAGTTAGTCTGGCAGGATCGGTGAGCAATGCTTCAGGCGCGTCCTGGTCTGGCGGAGCTGGTGTATTCTCTCCTTCTGCTTCGTCGCTCAATGCTACTTATGTGCCGAGTCAGACAGAAATAAACAGCGGACTGATGAAACTGTTCCTTACCAGCACCGGTAACGGAAGTTGTAATGCAGTAACCGATACTATTGCCCTGCACTTCACTCCTGCTCCAACGGTAAATGCAGGTGCCAGTCTGACATCGTGCGCCAATAATCCTTCTGTTACGTTGAGCGGATCTCATACCGTATCCACCGGAGCTATCTGGTCTGGTGGACTCGGAACCTTCAACCCAAACAACACAACCATGAATGCTACTTATACGCCAACGGCGGCTGAGATAGCTTCTGGAACTGTAGTCTTACGTCTTACCACCACCGGCAACGGAACCTGTCTGTCGGTATACGACAGCACCATCATCACCATTGTTCCAAAACCACTGGTGAATGCCGGCACTGACCTAACCGTTTGTGTTACCAATATGCATGTACAACTTAGCGGCAGTGTATCGGGATCATCCAATACCGGTCAGTGGAGCACGCTAGGCACAGGAACTTTTGTTCCCAATAACCAGGCGTTGAATGCTATCTATGATTGTGGCAGACAGGACTCCATCAATGGTTTTGTAAAACTTATTCTTACTTCAACCAATAACGGAACCTGCTTGCCTGTAACGGATACCATGAAAATAAATATCCTTCCTGCCGGTGGTGCCAATGCCGGAAGTTCTGTAACGGTATGTGGTAACAATGCAACCGTAACACTTAACGGAACCATTACAGGCGGTGCCAGCTCCGGTGTATGGAGCACCAATGGAACAGGTATCTTCAGCCCTAATGCTAATACCTTAAATGCACAATATATAGCAAGTCCCGGTGATCAGGCATCCGGATCGGTAACACTGACACTTACTGCCAACAGTTGTAATCCGGCTTCCGACAATATAACCATCACCATTACTCCTGCTCCGTCGGTTAATGCAGGTGTGGATCAAACCGTATGCTCCTCCATCCATTCTATCCTCCTCAATGGAAGTGTAAGTGGTGGCACAAGCACCGGTTTGTGGACAAGCACAGGTACCGGTACGTTTGTTCCTAACAACACCACGCTGAATGCCACCTATCAGACTACCCCGGCCGATTCAGCGGCTCAGGTTATTTATCTTGTTCTTCATTCTACAAATAATGGCTCTTGCGTAGCAGTAACAGATACGCTAAGGCTAAATATTTATCCATCCACCACCGTTAATGCCGGTCCTAATCAAACGGTTTGTGGCAACAATGCAATTGTTACACTAAGCGGATCGGTGAGTAACGCAGGACCTGGCTTATGGACCACTTCCGGATCGGGTGTATTCAATCCCAACGCTACGGATATGAATGCCACATATACCCCAAGTGCAAGCGATATAACAGCCGGTTCTGTAAATCTGATTCTCACCGCCACCAGCAGTTGTAACAATGCAGTAAGCTTTATGACGGTGACGATGACACCTCCTCCGGTAGTAAGTGCCGGTCCTGACCAGTCTGTTTGCGGAAGCAATCCGAATGTAACTCTTGCCGGCAGCCTTGCAAATGCAGGTGGTATTCAATGGTCGGGAGGAAGCGGAACATTCAGTCCTAACAGCACCACGCTCAATGCAACCTATACACCTACCCATGCTGAAATCGTTTCAGGTACCGTTACACTTACCATTACAACTACCGGAAATGGTAATTGTAATGCGGTAAGCGATCAGATCGTGATAACGTTTACTTCTTCCATCGTAGCCAACGCAGGTCTTGATCAGCAGGTATGCCGCAGTGCGGGCACTTCCCAGCTGCAGGGTATTGTAAGTAACGGAAGCACCACCGGTATATGGAGTACACTTGGATCGGGGGCGTTTGTGCCAAACGACAGTACGCTGAATGCACAATATCATTTCAGCTCTGCCGATACAGCTGCCGGTTCTGTTCTTTTAATACTTAACTCCACACACAACGGCTCCTGTGCAGCAGCAACAGACACCATGAAACTGATATTCGGTCCCGGTGCTTTTGCATCGGCCGGTGTTGACCAGATAACCTGTTCAAACAATACACTGATCAATCTGAATGGATTTGTATCAGGTGGTACTACTACGGGTCAGTGGTCAACTCTTGGCAACGGAACATTCAGCCCGAATCCTCAAACGCTCAACGCGGCCTATACACTTAGTACAAGCGACTTGTCAAGTGGTGGCGTAAAACTGGTACTGACCACAACCAACAACGGAGGATGTCTGGCAGGAACAGATACGATGAAGATTATCGTTAACAGTCCTGCTATTGTAAATGCCGGTATTGATCAGCAGGTTTGTGCCGATGCCGTTTCTGTAACCTTAAACGGTACGGTAACAGGCAGCTCCACCACAGGACAATGGACGTCTTCCGGCTCAGGTACTTTTAGCCCTAATGCACAGGCTCTGAATGCCACCTATGCCTTCGGCCCTTCCGACATTACCCTGGGTCATGTAACACTGGTGCTCAGCTCTACGAACAATGCAGCATGTACTGTGGTTCATGATACCATGAAGATTACCTTACAGCAACCTACCACGGTACAAGCCGGTTCGGATGAAACGGTATGCGCTTCCAGTCCTGCTGTAACCCTTAACGGTATTATAAGCGGTGGAACCATCACCGGAGTATGGACAAGCTTAGGCAGCGGAAGTTTCACACCCAACTCACAAGCTCTGAATGCTGTGTTTACTCCCGGCCCTTCTGATCTGGCACTTGGTAAAGTAACATTGGTTCTTACCTCTACCAATACTGGTCTCTGCAGTACAAAAACAGACACCCTGGTGATCACGTATCATGCAACGCCGGTGGCGAATGCAGGACTTGATCAGGTATTATGCAGTACTACAGGCGGATCGCTTACATTGAATGGCACTGTAACAGGTAGTACCACCACCGGTCAATGGACAACATTGGGTAGCGGAACATTCAGTCCGAATGCACAAACATTACACGCTATCTATACACCCAGTGCATCGGACATCACCAACGGACATGTATTGCTCATCCTGCAGACCACCAATAACGGGGTGTGCGGAATGTCTGCCGATACCATGCAGATTACCTTTGGCACCAAACCGCTTGCAGCCTTTACATCCACCATTAACGGATTGACGGCTACCTTCTCCGATCAGTCTACCGGAGCATCGGCGTGGTTATGGGATTTCGGTAACAGCAGCGGACAATCCACACAACAGAATCCGATTGAACAATACAATACAGGCGGAACCTATACCGTATCACTGATTGTAACCAGCAGTATGGGTTGTACAGATACCACATACGCATTGGTCATCCTCAACGATGCCACCGTGGTTCATCCTGTTGCAGTACCAAGCGGATTCACACCCAATGGCGACCATATCAATGATGAGGTCATGATTCTGGGTGGCCCCTTTGTAGAAGTAGATCTGAAGATTTACAATCAGTGGGGTAATATGGTCTTCAGCTCCAGCGATCCGACTGCAGGCTGGGATGGCAAATACAAAGGAATTGATCAGCCCGCTGGTGTGTATATATATACAGCCAAGGGTAAAACGATAGATGGCAAGACGTTTAATTTTTCAGGAGATGTAACGCTTATCCGGTAATAAAAAAAACGGACTATGAGAAAGACACTTATACTTGGCATTGCCGCATTGATTGTTCTACCGGGAGCTTTTATAAAGCTGTACGCTCAGGACTATCACCTGTCTCAGTTCGACATGGCGCCCCTTTATATTAATCCTGCACTGGCCGGTATTTATCCCGGAGAGAAGGGCGACTTCCGCCTCATGGCCGACTATCGCTCACAGTGGCAGAAACTGCAGAGCAAACCCTACACCACCTCCTCCGTTGCTTTTGATATGCCCGTCAATAAACGTTTTGGTGTGGGAGGATATGTAATCGATAACCTGGCCGGTGTAAGCAACTACAATACGCTGGGGTTTATGGTGGGAGCCGCTTATCGTATTACCAGTCCGGAAAGTAAATATCATTTTCTTTCGGTAGGTATGCAGCTTGGTCTCATGGAACGGAATTACACAAACGATTTGTTATTTTCTACACAATACAATTCAACACAAGGATTGGATGGCAATCTTCCGACAGGTGAAAATCTGGCCAAGCTGACGATGGTGAAACTGGATGCCAATATGGGGATCTATTACAAATACAAAAATGAGTTTAAACAATTCAATCCTTTTGCGGGCTTCTCAATTGATCACCTCACCAAACCTGATCAGAGCACAACCGGTATCCCCTATCGCCTTCCCATGCGTTTTAATCTCGAAGGAGGGACAGACATATACATCAACTCGCTTATTAATTTACAACCTATCCTGTTGTGTATGTATCAGGGAGGCGCTACCGAAATCAATCTGGGTATACTCGAATACTATCATGTGAATGCCAACTACCAACTTATTTCCGGTATCAGCTACCGGTTTCAGGATGCGTTGGTATTGCAGGTGGGTATCAAACAAGGTGGCAGCACATTCCGCATGAGCTACGATGTGATCACCAGCCCGCTTAAAGAATATGCAGGAGTACGTGGCGCCATAGAAATGGGCGTTATCTATACCGGTAACAAGAAATAAACTGCGTTAGTTTACCAGCAGTTTTTGTGTGGCTATCTCCGCTCCGCATTGAATCCTGACCATATAAATTCCCTTGGCCAATGCAGCCGTTGGCAATTGTTCGGTGTAGCTACCCGACAACAGCATTCCCTTTTCGGATGTCATCACTTCCTGCCCAAGCGCATTAAGCAATGTTATACTCGCTGCTCCCCCTTCTTTCAACGTAAAGTGTACTTCAGCCGACCCGTTGGAAACAGGATTTGGAAACACCTGCATCCCGATAGAAAGCGTATGTTCCAGAATCCCCGCAACAGGTGTGTAGTTCAGCCCTGCGGCCTTGCTTTTATAAAGCTGTGAAGGATTGGAAGAAGGGTAGGTAGAAAAATACTGCAGATAAAAAACAGGCTTGTTTTGGGTATTCACATACCAGTAATAGGTAACTGTGGTATAATGAAAGCCGGTAAAACCTATGATGGAATCCACATAGGTCTCCGTTGTTTTAACACGAAGTGCATTGGGGTATGTAGTTCCTCCGGGAACTTTAAGGGTGCCCCATGCATCGGATGATACAGTATTTGTGCCTATGATGGAATCGGGCAAACCGGCTCCAATAGTATGTCCACGGAAATTATCACTGAAAGTATTCGCATAGGTAAATGGAAATGACATGAGCTGTTCATTGTCACTATAACTCACCCCTCCGGTAGATGTTTTACTCCCCAGCAGATTATAAGACGTACCGGTAACGGCATAATACACAAACCCTGTTCCACTGGCTACGGCTACTGTAGCCGAAGGAAAGGAAGAGGCATAGGTAGTGCCGGTAGCTGATATATACGTTGTAGAGCTGTGTGAGGTATCAATAGCAAATGTGGAATAATCCCAGCTTACCGAAGCCCCGGAAGGGCCGGTGGTGATACCCGTAGTATCAATTGCTTCAAAAGCCCATACCGATCCCGGAGCAGGAGCATTGGCCGATGTAAGTGTTATTTGGGCAAATGCCGAAGAGGCAATGCAGGAAAACAGAAATAGGTAAATGTGTTTCATGGTAGCTGGTTTAGCACTACCAAAAATAGAGAGAGCTTGTTTAGGAAGGGAGCTATTATTCAGGAATCATTGGAAGTCGAAAAGAGCTAGTCCGAGTAAAAATCAGTGCTTTTTCTTTCCTTTCAGATAAAGAATATCACCTGGCCGTGGCTCAGAGCCCTTGGTCATATTATTTCTGCGGTAAAGAAATTTGAGTTTGATGCAATAATCCTGGGAAATGGAATACATGGTTTCACCCGACTTTACTGTATGAAGAGCTACAGAACCATGACGGCGTTTAGGACCCAGGTATACTTTCTGACCGGCTGTTATTGGAGCATTTTTATCAAGCTCATTATAACGTGGCAGTTCCCACTCCCCTTTTTCATATTCTTTCGCCAGACTGCTAAACGAATCTCCTGCACGTGCAATAACAAAGGGCCGTTCGCTGATATACTGTATACCTCTTTTATCAGGAGGTGGTTTTATTTTAAGCTTCTCCGTTAAATCGGGCTGAGGCTGCAACGCAGGCATAGGAATGTCTTTGTCGTATTCATACAGCTTATTCCTTTCAATGATTTCAAGCAAGCGTTCGGTATAATGGGGATCGGTAGCATAGCCTGTTTCTTTGAGTCCTCTGGCCCAGCCTTGATAGTCGTTGGTCTTCAATTCAAAAAGTGGAGAATACCGTTGTCTTGTTTTCAGAAAACGCGAATGATCACTATATGATTCAAGTACCGTAGGATATTTTCGGAAGCATTCGTCTTTGGTATCGTCATCTTTAACAAAACTGGGACCTGTCCAGTCCTCATGACATTTAATACCGAAATGGTTATTGGCATATACAGCCAGATCGCTGTTGCCATTATCGCTTTCCAGCATGCCCTGTGCGAGGGTAACGCTGGCGGGGATACCGAACATCAGCATTTCCTTGATGGCGTCATCCTTGTGGCTTTCTACATATTCGTGGGGACTGAGCTTCCGTTCGGAAGGCTGAGCCGACAAATGCATATCCGGTAAGGATACCAGCAGGAGTGCCCCAAGACTTATAACAAATAAAGAAGGATGTGCTGAGAAAGCGCGCATGGTACAAAAATAAGAGAAGAGGCAGCACTTTTCGGGCCCTTATTCCCCAATTTCCAACAACTCTTTGTTAATAGCGAATCCTTCATTACCCTGAATACCACCACTATGAACAGCCAGGATACGGGAGCCTTGTTTAAAAAGACCTTTTCCCGCCAGGTCATAAATACCATACATCATCTTCCCGTTATAGATATAATCAAGTTGAATATCATGCTTTTCCTTAAAAAAGCTGACAAAGTCGATCAACTCCTTCGTCACCTTTCCATATCCCCCGAAATGATAGTCGTTTACAAAATTAATTTCAGATGCAATCGTCTTCCCTACCCAGCCCTCAGCAGCGTTTTTCAGAAAGTCCGCCCCTTTCAAAGCCGGAAAGGCCCATACTTTGTTTCTGCCTTTTGACGACCCTGCAATACCCGCTACTGTAATTCCCGTGCCGGAAGCGCAGCATATGCAATCGGGACTTTCTTCTACGGTATTCAATATTTCCATACAACCCATCAGCCCCCATGCGTTGGAGCCTCCTTCCGGAATCCAGAAACTATCTCCTCCGAAATGGCTTGCTGCCAGTTCCTGTACCTTGAATTTGTCGCGATAGGTAGTCCGGTCGGCATAAACAAACTGCATCCCCAGCTCTGCTGCTTTGGCAAGGGTTGGATTAAGTGGTGTATGCTCTTCCCCTCTTATCACTGCACCGGTTGAAAAACCGTACAACTTACCGGCTGCCGCAAGGGCTGCGATATGGTTTGAAAAGGGACCTCCGCAACTTACCAGCATCTTTTTATCTTCCCGCTCACATGCCTCCAGATTATATTTAAGCTTATACCATTTATTACCGTTTACTTCCGCATGTATTTCATCCAGCCGGAGCATACTCAGTTCCAGACCCAGATCGGAAAACAATTTTTCCTTTATTTTCGTAATCAATGGTTTCTTTATCTCTGTTGGCATTTCTTAACTTTGCGGTAAGCAACTGTTGATTACCAAAGTTAAATAAATAGGTGGTGATGGGAGAGTACGAAAATCCAAAAAAACTGGAACCTGAAGATTTTTATTACAGCGAAGAGGGGTATATTGTATTTACAGAAAAATACCACCTCAAACGCGGTCATTGCTGCCAAAGCGGTTGCAGACATTGCCCTTATGGATTTAACAAGAAAACAGGAAAAATAGATCCGAAGAAAAAAGAATAATAACTCATTACTCATCTTTGATATGACTCTTACCCAATTCCGCCAGCTGATCAAACAGGGAATTCCTTCTAAACTTCCTCATCCGCTACCATTCGATACAGCACTCAATCATGCTCCGAAAAGAAAGGATATCCTGAACAAGGAAGAAAAGAAACTGGCAATCCGTAATGCACTTCGCTACTTCGATAAAAAACATCATACCATCCTTTCCAAAGAATTTGCCGAGGAGCTGAAAACATACGGACGTATATATATGTATCGCTTCCGTCCTGAATATAAAATTTATGCCCGCCCCATTGGCGACTATCCCGCCAAATCAAAACAGGCAGCCGCCATTATGCATATGCTGAGCAATAACCTCGACTATGCCGTGGCACAACATCCTCACGAACTGATTACCTACGGAGGCAACGGAGCCGTATTTCAAAACTGGGCCCAGTATCTCGTTTGTATGCAATACCTGAGTGAGATGACCGAAGAACAAACTCTTGTTCTTTACTCCGGTCACCCGCTTGGTTTGTTTCCTTCTCATAAAGATGCTCCCCGCGTAGTGGTGACCAATGGAATGATGATTCCCAACTACAGCAAACCCGACGACTGGGAACGTTTCAATGCATTGGGTGTAACCCAGTACGGACAAATGACGGCCGGTTCGTTTATGTATATAGGTCCTCAGGGCATTGTGCATGGCACCACACTTACGGTATTAAATGCGGGGCGTAAATTTTCCAAATCGGCTTCTGCGGGATTACCGGGACAAGTATTTGTTTCTTCCGGTTTGGGGGGAATGAGCGGCGCTCAGCCTAAAGCGGCAAAGATTGCCGGTGCCATCGGGGTGATTGCCGAAGTAAATCCAAAAGCTACCCGCACGCGTCACACTCAGGGATGGGTGGATGAAGTATATGACAACCTGGATCAGCTTATTGAGCGGATAGAAAAAGCACGTAAGGCAAAAGAGGCGGTATCATTGGCCTATCAGGGCAATGCGGTAGATCTGTGGGAAAAACTGGCTGCGGAAAAAATAAAAGTGGAGCTGGGATCGGATCAGACATCGCTTCATAATCCATGGGCCGGTGGATATTATCCTGTTGGTTTCACGTATGAAGAATCAAATAAGATGATGGCTGCCGAACCGGAACGCTTTCGTAAAGAAGTGAAGCAATCCCTCATACGACAAATCAAGGCCATCAATACCTTGACGGCACAGGGCATGTATTTCTTCGATTATGGTAATGCCTTTCTGCTGGAAGCCGGCAGAGCAGGTGCCGATGTATGGAAATCGGAAGGCGTGTTTCGTTACCCTTCTTATGTACAGGATATCCTCGGGCCACAATGTTTTGATTATGGCTTCGGACCCTTTCGTTGGGTATGTACCAGCGCCGATCCGAAAGATCTGGAACGCACCGATAAGATTGCATTACAGGTATTGCAAAAGATTTACAAAACCGCCCCCAAAGAAATAAAACAACAGCTCGCCGATAATATCCTGTGGATACAGGAAGCACAAAAAAACAAACTCGTGGTAGGTTCCCAGGCCCGTATCCTATATGCCGATGCCGAAGGAAGAATAAAAATTGCCGAAGCGTTTAACAAAGCAATTCAGTCCGGTAAGATTACAGCGCCTGTTGTATTGGGTCGCGATCATCATGATGTATCCGGCACCGATTCTCCTTATCGGGAAACATCAAATATTTATGACGGCTCCCGTTTCACCGCGGATATGGCGGTACAGAATTTTGCCGGTGATGCCTTTCGCGGTGCCACCTGGATATCACTTCACAACGGAGGCGGTGTAGGATGGGGAGAAGTGATAAACGGAGGATTCGGTTTGGTATTGGACGGAAGCAAAGATGCGGACCGCCGCCTTAAATCCATGCTCTTCTGGGATGTAAACAACGGTATTGCACGCCGTGGCTGGGCCCGTAATCAGGAAGCCCTCTTTGCCATTAAACGGGAAATGAAACGCAGCAACAAACTGAAAGTAACATTGCCCAATCTGGTTGATGATGGAATTATAGAGGGGTTGTTTTAAACGAGTGTTAGCCACCACACCATCAGATTCTTCACCCTCATCCGCTTGTCCCGCCCTTCTGTTCAGAATGACAAAGGAAAGGTACACCGATTGATACAAAAGGTACGCAGATACCACCTCCATCTTCACCGATACCAACTCCTTGTGTGCCGATACATCCCCCAGGGATACAAATCCTATCTCCAAGTACACAAATCCTATCTTCAACTACACCGATCCGTACTGAATCTTCACCGATACCACCTCCATTGTTAGGAAAACGAACATTTCCTTCACCGATTCGATCTTCAACTTCACGAATTGTATCTCCACTTTTAGCTGCACACTCTTTTCCTTTAGATAAATAGTCTCCTCCTTTAGCTGTAGTACCTCTTCGTGAGAGCCTACATGCTCTATTCGTGAATTTTGATCAGATTTTCGGACAGATTGACAGTATTCGTGAACCTTTAGATACAATCGGCGAAGGAAATGTTCGTCTTCTTTTACCGGGAGATGCTCTTCGTGTACCGAAAGGACAAATTCCTGAATAAATTGTCAGGATTTGTGACAACTTAGACACTTTCTCTTTAAGAGGAGATACAATCGGTGAAGGAAAAGACACTCCACCTAAAGGTAAAGACTATTTTCCTTTAGATGGAGAGTGTATCGGTGAAGATACAGCACCTGTTTTGAAGTTTCAGAATAAAATTTGCTGACAAATTGTCTTCATAACCAGTGGCTGAGCGAAGTCGAAGCCACGATATTGATGGTTTCGACTCCGCTCAACCACCGGAAGGAGATAATCTCAAAGAATAATCTTCTTATATGATATATAAGTTATCTCCATTTAGCGAAAATGTATTTAAATCCGGGAACCTCCGCAATTGGAGTACCTTGCGATAGAATGTTCCTGTGTACTAAGCTATTCTTTATTATATAATCCCCGATGTTTTTAAAACGTATATACATTCTGTTTCTCACGTTTTGTGTGCCCTTGCTTTTTCAACGATGTGCCGGTGTTTTTATAAACAGTACAACACAATCCCCCAATTTAATTACAAAAGATCAGCGACATGCCAATTTATATTTAGGAGCAGATCATGAGGAAGTACAGGCGGCCTGGTCGCCCAACGAACATATCGGATTTATGATGAGCTCCTATTTATGTTCTCCTTTTGTTTCCAGTGGTCACGATTATAATTCATGGGGCACTGTGCAGGGGGATCTTGCCATGGGATTTTATCATGCCTTCCACACCGATACCGCACGACCCAGTAAATGGTTTTATGATGTATACCTGGGTGGAGGACTAGGGCAACGTAAATTTGATGGAGATCTTGGATATGCTCCCGGGCATACCGTACTTAAAGATGGATATACTGTTTATTCATCCGATGAAAAATCATTTCTTCAGAGTTCTGTTTTTTACAAGAAAAACAATACGGAAGTGTCGCTTACCGTTCAGGGTGCAGTTTATTTTCTGAACAGCTTTAATTTATACATGACACGTTATGAATTGCAGCCCTTACCTACGCCCATACTGGTGACCGAATTTCATAATGAGTCGTTCTACAACCTGAATACTGCTTTTACGGTGAAACAGAAAACCGGCTTAATTACATTGGTAGGACAGCTGGCCTGGAACCACGCATTGAGCTATCCCTCCGGGTGGAAAGCCCCCTATTATACCGATAACGGAATACTACCCTGGACAGCCAGGGTAGTAGAAATAAATTTCGGTGTTCAGTTTAAGTTTTAGGGAATGATCCGATTCGTTTAAGAAGAGAGTCTTTATTGTCTGATCGTCGCACCCAGTTTATCGGCATACGTCTTCATCATCTTTTCCATGATCTTTTCAATCTGCTTATCCTGTAAGGTGGCTTCGTCATCCTGAAAAAGAAAGGAGATGGCATAGGATTTATGTTCCCTGCCTATTTTATCTCCTTCATACACATCAAAAAGACTGAGTTCTTTCAGATATTGTTTTTCTACCTGATACGCGAGCTGCTCCACTTCGGCAAATCGAATTTTCTTATCCAGTATCAATGCCAGATCACGTTTTACGGCAGGGAATTTAGGTACTTCTTTATATTGAATATCTTTTTCAGGAATCAGGCTGATCATGGCATCCCAATCCAGATCGGCATAATAAACCGCCACGCCTACATCGGTTTGTTTGAGCACTGTTTTCTTAATCATACCAACCGTGCCAATCTTTTTCTTGCCACACTGTAGTTGTAAAGCAGAGGAATACAATTCATCCGAAAATTCCTTGACCGAACTAACCGTAATTCCCAAACGGGTCAGCAAAGCCATCACATACCCTTTCAACACATAAAAACCGGAATTGCCAAAAGGGTGATTTTTATTTTCTGCTTTCTCACCGCTCAAAAACAGAGCCAGGTGCTCCTGTTCAAAATACCCATTGGCTGATTTCAGATAGGTCTTTCCGAATTCATAAATACACAGATTGTTTTGCTTGCGGTTTTGATTGTAAGCGATTACTTCCAGTCCGCCATATAAAAGCGACTGGCGCATCACATTCAGATCGGCGCTTAAGGGATTCAGCAGCACCACACTTTGTTCCGCTTTAAAAAATTCATTCTGCTCGTAATAGGCTCCTTTGGTAAGCGAGTTACAAATGATTTCGGAAAAGCCTTTGTCGCTCAACAGAGAAGAAGCGGTATCTTTTATTTTTACTTTATCCGGTTTGGATGTATACGAAACAGAAGCATGCAGGCTGCCCGGAACTTCCACTTCATTATAACCGTATATCCTCAGAATTTCTTCCACTACATCACATTCACGGGTTACATCCACTTTACGCGGAGGAACCTGGAGCAGCAAGGTATCCTTGCTTTCCGATTCGATGGTGATATCAAGCGACACGAGGATGTCGCGTATTATTTCACGCTCTATTTTTTTGCCGATGAGGCGATCACCGTTTTCATACGCAAAGGGAACCACAAACGGCAATACTGGTGTTGGATAAATATCGATGAGATCGGATGAAACCGTTCCTCCGGCTACTTCCTGTATCAGTAATGCTGCTCTTTTTAAAGCATAAACCGTAATATCAGGATCGGTGCCCCGTTCAAAACGGAACGAAGCATCTGTTTTCAGTTCATGACGTTTGGATGTCTTGCGTATACTTACCGGGCTGAAACAAGCACTTTCCAGAAACAAACTGGTTGTTTCATTCGTTACACCTGAACCAATTCCACCAAACACCCCCGCAATACACATGGGTTCCGATATATTACAAATCATCAGATCGTCGGATGATAATTCACGAGTCTGTCCGTCCAGGGTTACAAAAGGAGTTTTATCGGGGCAGGTTTTAACCAGCACCGTTGCGCCTTTGATGTGTCCAGCATCAAAGGCATGCAGAGGCTGACCGCATTCATGCAAAACAAAATTGGTTACATCCACCACATTATTGATAGGACGAAGACCAATAGATTCCAGTCTCTGTTTAAGCCATACAGGGCTTTCCTGAACCTTGATACCTTTAATCGTAACACCCGAATAGCGGATACAAGCCTGAGTGGCTTCTACCTTAACAGCAATAGGCAAGGAATGATCATCCACTTTAAAAGCATCAACCGATGGCAATACCAAACGGCCCGATCCTTTTTTACGGCAGTTGACAAGTGCTACCAGATCGCGGGCCACACCGGTATGGGAAGCGGCATCTGCCCTGTTGGGGGTAAGCCCTATTTCCATCACCTCATCGGCTTCCAGCTTAAAATATTCTTTGGCCGGCATACCTATCCTGGCATCCTGATCCAGCACCATAATCCCATCATGCGACGCCCCCAGACCTATCTCATCTTCGGCACAAATCATTCCTTCCGATGCCTGTCCCCGTATTTTTGATTTTTTAATGACAAAAGGCTCCCCTGTTGTGGGGTATAATTTAGCCCCTTCCACGGCCACCACCACTTTCTGGCCGGCGGCCACATTGGCTGCCCCGCATACAATCTGTAAAATGGCAGGACCGCCTACATCCACAGTACAGATACTTAACCGGTCTGCGTCAGGGTGCTTTTCCCTTGTTTTAACCTCCCCTACCACCAATCCTTCCAGTCCACCGGGTATACGCTCCTGTTTTTCTATATGTTCCACCTCCAGCCCTCCGCCGGTAAGCAATGCAGCCGCTTCAGCCACGGGAAGCCCGCTATCAAAATAATTCTTAAGCCAGTTATAAGATATTTTCATCGGTTTCGTTTATACCTTTCGTATCGGACAATGCCCTGTTATGAACCCTCCGCCTGTGAAAAAGGAGGTTAAAACTATGAATTTTTTCGTTTACGGCTGCCCTTCGGATTCCGACTAACCTTATTATCTTTGAACCTTCCTTAAAATACAGGATAACTATTATGGCAGCTTACAAAAAACTGAATATCATTATTGGATGGATTGTTTTCGGCATAGCCGCATTCACCTACCTGAGCACAATAGAACCCACAGCCAGCTTCTGGGATTGCGGTGAATATATTGCCACCTCCTATAAACTGGAAGTAGGACACCCTCCCGGTGCTCCCCTGTTTAACATGATAGCCCGGTTCTTTACCCTTTTCGGGGATAAGTATCATGCTGCCATGCTGGTCAACTCCATGTCGGCCCTATGCAGTGCCGCCACCATCCTGTTTCTGTTCTGGAGCATTACCATGCTGGCTAAAAAGCTGTATCCTAAAAATAAAGAACTGAGCACCGGAGAAATCTGGGCCATTATGGGTGCCGGAGCTGTAGGAGCGCTGGCCTATACCTTTACCGATTCGTTCTGGTTCTCGGCTGTAGAAGGCGAAGTATATGCCATGTCATCCATGTTTACGGCAGCGGTATTCTGGTGTATGCTGCGCTGGGAACAGGTGGCTGACGAGCCCCGTGCCGACCGCTGGCTCATCCTTGCATTCTATCTTATCGGTCTTTCCATAGGAGTACACTTGCTCAGTCTGCTCACCATCCCATCCATGGTTTTTATCTATTACTTCAAACGATTCAAAGTAACCCGCAAAAGTTTTATCATCACCACCATTGTCTCCGTATTCCTGCTCGGTTTTGTTCAATCCTTTCTTATTCCCTGGATCGTTAAGCTGGCCGGCACCTTTGAACTCTTTTTTGTGAATGTGGTACATCTGCCTTTCAACTCCGGAACCATCGCATATTTTGCCCTGCTCGTTGGAGGTATTGTATGGGGTATACGGTATACAAAGGCAAAGAATTTTGCTTTTGCCAATACAGCCATCATCAGTTTCGCCTGTCTGGTACTCGGTTATTCTTCCTTTATGGTTTTGATCATCCGGGCCAATGCCAACACCCCGATGAATCAGAACAGACCTACTGATGCTATCGGTTTGCTTTCATACCTCAACCGGGATCAGTACGGAGACTGGCCTTTGCTGTACGGACCCTATTATACAGCCAAACTGGATCCCGTACATCCTTATCTGGATGGATCACCTTTGTATGCTAAAGATGAAAAAGCCGGAAAATATGTGATTGTAGATCAGCGCGACAAGACAAAGCCTAACTACGACGAACGTTACTGTACTATTTTTCCGCGTATGTACGACGGCTCAGAGCCAAGCAAAGTAGCTGCCTACAAACGCTGGGGACATATCAAAGACCGGAAATATCTGATCGACAGAGGTGGGGGACAATATGATTCCATTGAAAAACCCACCTTCGGTGACAACATGACCTATTTCTGGAACTACCAGATATGGCATATGTATGCCCGTTACTTTATGTGGAACTTTGTAGGAAAACAAAATGATGCAGAAGGTTTCGGCAATAAAGTGGATGGCAACTGGCTCAGCGGCATAGGTCCTATCGATGATATGCGATTGGGTGATCAGAACCGTGTGCCCAAAGTGATGAAGGAAAACAAAGCCCGGAACGAAATGTATTTCCTGCCCCTCATACTGGGATTACTGGGATTATGGTACCACTACAAGAAAAGCAAGGAAGATATGTGGGTGATTCTGCTACTCTTTTTCTTTACCGGTTTAGCCATCATATTATTCCTGAATCAAAAACCGATCGAGCCGCGTGAACGGGATTATGCTTATGTAGGCTCGTTTTATGCATTTGCTATCTGGATAGGATTGGGTGTCCTGGCTATTTTCGATTTCCTTCGCAAGAAGACAGACGATAAGAAAGGTGCCGTCATAGCCACTGTAGTATGTCTGCTGGCAGTGCCTTGCATTATGGCCAAAGCGGAATGGAATGATCACGATCGATCCAACCGGCGAACAGCCCTGGCGCTGGCCAAGAATTATCTGAACTCCTGCGCCCCTAATGCCATCCTCTTTACCCATGGCGATAACGATACCTTCCCGCTCTGGTATGCCCAGGAAGTGGAAGGTGTACGTACCGATGTGCGGGTAATTGTACTCAGCTATTTCAATATTGACTGGTATATAGATCAGATGAAGCACAAGGAATATGAAAGTGAACCTGTGCCCATCAAAATACCATCGGAAAAATACAGAGGCGGAACACGTGATTACCTGCCTATCGTGGACAAAGGCATGAAAGGCTATTTCCCGATAAGTGAAGTGGTAACCTTCATGACCAATGATGATGATGCCAGCAAACTGGAAATGGGTAACGGCAAAATGATGAACTACGTGCCTACCCGTAAAATCAGTATTCCAGTAAACAAAGAAGCGGTACTCCGCAACGGAACGGTGCCGGCTAATATGGCCGACCGGATAGAGCCTGTGATTCTTTGGGATCTGACCGGCAACTACATCACCAAGAGCTCTCTGATGATTATGGATATCATTGCCAATAATAACTGGGAACGTCCTATTTACTTCGGATCAACAGGAGGCAGTGAAGCCTATCTGAATCTGAATCCATACTTCCAGCAGGAAGGCTATGCCTACCGTCTTGTTCCGATAAAGAACAAACAGCAGGAAATGGCCATAGCTCCGGCACGGGTCAACACCACGATCATGTACGACAACGTCATGAATAAATTCGACTGGGGCAATATGGATCGTCATGATGTGTATATCGATAATTACATTGCCAACCAGGTAGGTGCTAATGAACGTATGGCTATTGCATCTCTGAGCCAGGCCCTTATCAACGAAAACAAAAAGGATTCGGCCATTGCCGTGCTCGACAAAGGCATGAAAATGGTTCCGGCCTGGAACGTACCGCTCGATGACCGGATTACGTTTACACTTTGTGTTGAATACTATCAGGCAGGAGCCATAGACAAAGGAAATGCGTTGGCCAAACAGCTCTTCGATTTATATGAAGACCGGCTCCGCTATTTCCGCACCTTCCATGGAGACGATGTAGATGATATGCTTCGCAGCGAAATACAGATTTCGGAACGTATCCTGAAAGGACTTGTAGAGATGAGTGCCGAATATAAACAGGATGCCCTGAGACAGAATTTTGAACCACGGTTCAGGAATCTGGGGATAGAGTAGCAGGAGGCAGGAGGCAGCGGCAGGAGGCAGGAGGCAAATAATTATAAATGACAAACACTAAACTTTAAATGTTTAAGTTAAAAAACTTGAGCATTTAGAGTTTAGTGTTTTTAGTTTAGAGTTTCTGAGGGGTTAGCTTAGACAGGCGCACCCGCTTTGTTTAAAATACGGTTCGCCTTTGCGAGTTTCTTTTTGAAGAGAATTGTTGTACTAAGCAAATCCAGCTTTTTATCAATCACTACTACGCCAGAGCGCTTTTGTGAGACACTCTTTTTTCGAGTTTTTTTAAGTTTTGACGTTTTCATTTCAATACAATTTACAAAATTTACTGCTTCTTTCTGACCAAAAAAGCTTCATAGTTTTGATTTCTTTCAAATTCAACCCACTTTCCACTCTTTAGACCATATACAATCAATTGCCTTTGAATTTCTTCCAAATTATTGGATATTCCTATTTGATATAGTCTGGTTCTGCTCTTTGTAGCTCCAACTGCAAAAACTCTGGCCAAATGATAATGTTCAAAAAAACGAAGAACAGTTCCTGCTACGGTAGCTAATACTTTATGACTATCACCATTATCTGAAATAACCGAATCTAATATTGCTCCTGTTTTTACATCCAAATCGCCGTAGCCAATATTATACACGCCTGGCATTTCGGTTGGACTATATTGCACTACTTTAATAATCAATCCCTTCTTTCCAGAACTTATAAATTTATATTCCATTAAGGAGGAAGAAGCCTTAATCTCATAACTTTCCAAATTCATAACAGGGCAATCAAGTCTTAATTCTTGATAAAAAAAGCACGCTATATTGCCCCAATAATTGTATCAAATATAATACATGAAAAATGAATTGTCAAATGCGTGTTGAAATGATTGATTTGAAAATCTAAGGAGGCAGGAGGCAGGAGGCAAAAAAGGGAAACCAATACCGCTGTCATTCTGAACAGACGCGTGGGAAAGTGAATGAGGGTGAAGAATCTGCAAGTGCGTTGGCTCGCTTACGCACCTGCAGATCCTTCGCCCTTCGTGTAAGCCCCCCTTCGCTCAGGATGACAACGCCAACTTGAACGTCTAGAGTTTAGAGTTTAGAGTTTAGCGTTTATAATTTAGTGTTGAAACATTGGTGGGTGCCAGAAAGGAAAGGAAAGAATCCGGAAATGTTTTTTTGCAGCCTGTTTCTGCCTCCTGCCGCTTTTTCTTCCTGCCGCTGATTAACTAATCCGGCTCCAATTAGCCTGAAATTTCTCCACCTCGGTAAGGTGCTGTTTCATCAGCTGATGTTCAGGTTTTTCAAGATGTACATCTTCATTTAGGATTTCACCTGCTGCATTGCGCGCATATTGCAGTATCTGCGCATCCTGTGCCAGATCGGCTATCTTAAGATTAAGCAAACCGCTTTGCTGTGTACCCGAAATATCGCCAGGTCCACGCAAACGAAGATCGGTATCGGCTATTTCAAATCCATCGTTGGTCTTTACCATGGTGCTCATCCGAAGCTTGGCATCGCTGCTGAGTTTATAGGAGCTGAGCAAAATACAATAACTCTGATCGGCTCCCCGCCCTACCCTACCTCTTAACTGATGCAACTGAGACAAGCCGAAACGTTCGGCACTTTCAATCACCATCACCGAAGCATTGGGAACATTTACCCCTACCTCAATCACTGTTGTGGCTACCATAATATTGGTTTCGCCTTTTACAAAGCGTTGCATTTCAAAATCCTTGGCTTCGGTTTTCATCTGCCCATGTACGATACTTACTTTGTATTCCGGCAATGGAAATGCTCTGCAGATACTTTCATACCCGTCTTCCAGATCTTTATAATCCATCTTCTCCGATTCTTTGATAAGCGGATAAACAATATAGATCTGACGGCCCAGCTTTATCTGTTCTTTCATAAAACCAAAAACCTCCAGACGATGTGAATCAAACTTGTGCATGGTCTTGATAGACTTTCGGCCCGGAGGCATTTCATCAATCACCGACACATCCAGATCGCCGTATAAAGTCATGGCCAGAGTTCTGGGGATGGGTGTGGCGGTCATCACCAACACATGTGGAGGCTGGGTGTTTTTAGACCAGAGCTTAGCCCTTTGTTCCACCCCAAAACGATGCTGTTCATCAATCACCACCATGCCCAGATTTTTAAACTTCACCCCTTCTTCAATCAACGCATGTGTTCCGATCAGGATATCCATTTCTCCGCTTTCCAGCATGCGGTGTAATTCCCTGCGCTGTGCGGTCTTTACAGAGCCGGTGAGCAATCCTACTTTCAGATTCATCCCGTCCAGCATCGCGCTGATGGTTTGGTAATGCTGATTGGCAAGGATTTCGGTAGGAGCCATCATGCCGGCCTGAAAACCATTGTCGAGGGCGATAAGCATGGTCATCAGGGCCACCAATGTTTTACCACTGCCTACATCCCCTTGTAAAAGACGATTCATCTGTTTGCCTGAACCGGTATCATGACGAATTTCCTTGATCACCCTTTTCTGGGCATTGGTAAGCGGAAAGGGAAGATAGTTTTTATAGAATTCATTGAACCGGTCGCCCACCGTTGAAAAAACAAAACCTTTGAATTGTTCCTGACGGAAGGCTTTTGTCTTGAGCAAACGCAGCTGCAGAAAAAAGAGCTCTTCGAATTTAAGACGAAACTGGGCCCGCTGCAGCGATTCGGCAGACGAAGGAAAGTGTATCTGATATAAGGCCTGTTCCCGGTTCATCATCTTCATACGGCTGATGAGGGCTTCGGGCAATATTTCGGGAATCTTTCCCTGGATAAGTATAGCCAGCGGTTTGATGATACGGGCAATGCCTTTGGAATCGAGAAATTTACCCTTCATCTTTTCCGTACTGGGGTACACCGGTTGCAAAGGATTTGCCAAACGGGTATTGGCTTCTGTCACCTCCTCCACTTCCGGATGAGCGATATTCCATTTGCCGTTATACATCTGAGGCTTGCCGTAGACAATGTATTCCCGGTCGGTCTTGAACTTGCCGGTAATCCATTTGATGCCCTGAAACCATACCAGCTCTATATCTCCTGTTGCATCGCGAAATATAGCGCTCAGCCTTTTGGCTCTTTTCTCGCCAATCATTTTTAGTCCCACAAATTTTCCCCTCAGCTGTACGGTATACAGTTCAGGTGTAATGTCTTTGATGTTGTGGAATTTGGTACGGTCTTCATACCGGAACGGATATAAGGTGAGTAGTTCACCAAAGGTAAAGATGCCCATTTCCTTCTGAAGAGTCTCGGCCCGTTGAGGTCCAACTCCTTTCAGGTATTCAACCGGTGTCTGAAGGAAGGTGTTTGACATGTCAGACAAAGAAAAGAAAAAAGGATGAGAAGCGGTCTACTTCGGATCGACGTGCTTGATAGAGCTATGGGGATATACCCGCTTCAGATTGATCTCCCTCGGAGGGGTAATCACCAACGGCACTTTCTCCACTTTTACAGAACTGGTATCGAGTCCGAATGCTTTCTCTTCGGAAATGCTGAATTCTTTCAGGATAAAATAACCTTTGAGAATCATTTTTTCATAGATCGGCAAATCATTATCGGCGCTCAGGAATTTCTCCATCACCACAAACATAAAGTCGCCGATTACATTACTCTTATTGAGCGATTCATAACGGCTGGTGATATCCACTTCCTTATTGGTCACCATATCCTGTACTACTTTACGGAAAAGCAGATTGATACGCGGAGCCACCCGGAAGCCCAGTCTGAAATCAACACGGATCACATCGTTCTCTATAATCTCCTGCACCACATAATCCATGCGATATGGTTCATCCACTACATCCACATGCACCAGCCAGTATATATCCGCGCGTTTGGGTTGTTTCTGCAGAATGGAATAAATAACCTTGGCTTCTATCTCATCTTTTTTGTCGGCGCTGGTAAGATATACCAGGTGTGTGGCATATTTAGGCACGGCAAGATCCTTGCTGAGATCGGTGATGAGCTGCAAATAATCTTTCATCTCCACAAATTCCACATACCGGTTTTTGATTCTTCTGGCCTCGTACCATACCCACATAACCGTTACCAATCCGGTAGCGATCATGAGTGTTACCCAACCACCGTCTTTGAATTTGTGCATATTGGCAATCAGGAAACAAGTTTCGATAGTCACATATACGATGAGACAAGAAAAGATAAACACCTTTGAATACCGCTTCAGGATCATGAAATAGGTAAGCAGAGAAGTAGTCATAAGCATGGTAAGTACAATAGCCAGACCATAAGCTGCCGCCATCTTACTCGACTCTTTAAAGTAAAGCACAATGGCCACACAACCAGCACACAGCAACCAGTTAACCGAAGGGATATACAACTGTCCTTTGATATTGGTAGGATAAACGATTTTTACCTTGGGCCAGAAGTTAAGACGTATTGCTTCGTTGATAAGCGTAAACGATCCGCTGATAAGAGCCTGGCTGGCTACGATAGCGGCGCTTGTGGCAATGCCGATGGCTACAGGAAGAAACTTGGGGTCGATGATGGCATAGAAGGGAGTCATGGTACCCATCTTTTCTCCGTCGTGGGCTATCAGCCAGGCGGCCTGACCCAGGTAGTTAAGCACGAGACAAGTCTTTACAAAGATCCAGCTTACCCGGATATTGCTTTTTCCACAATGACCCAGATCCGAATAGAGAGCCTCTGCACCGGTGGTACACAGGAAGACAGCGCCCAGCAATAAAAACCCACCGGGGTGATGCGCCAGCAGATCATATGCATAATAAGGATTAAGAGCCGAAATGATACCGATATTGCCGGCCGTAAAAATCTGGGAAGAACCCAATACCCCAAGCATCACAAACCAGAGCAACATAATAGGGCCGAATAATTTTCCGATGGTAGAAGTACCGAACTGTTGTATAAAAAACAAACCCACCAGGATGCCAATTACAATAGGAGTAGTTTGAAGATCGGTTACGTTGCGCAATCCTTCAATGGAAGAGGCAACAGAAATAGGAGGTGTGATGATACCATCGGCCAGCAGCGTACTGCCACCTATAATAGCAGGAAACAGGAGCCATTTTTTTTTCGTTCTTCTGACAAGTGCATACAACGAAAAAATACCACCTTCTCCTTTATTATCGGCACGAAGGGTAAGCACTACATATTTGAGGGTTGTTTGAAGCGTAAGGGTCCAGAATATACAGGACACCACTCCTTTGATAATATCTTTTTTTATGGGGCCATTGCCCACTACTTCGCTCAGTACATACAAGGGGGAAGTACCGATATCTCCAAAAATGATTCCGAGGGTAACGAGCAGACCTGCGGCGGTAACTTTACTTAGATGATTATGCTCCTTGGCGTGTAATTGATATTGAGACACAGGTCTGTGTAATTAGCGGACAAAAATACGATTTATAGGGCGCGCCGTTGGAAAAAGGGTGGAAATAATTTATCCTCCCCCGGAAAACCGAAAGAGGATAAATCTATTGCAAAACCGTTGATATTAAATAGAGGATGCCCCCAACAGCAATACGGGATGTTCGAGGTATTCCTTGAATGATAAAAGGAAGGCCGATCCGGTAGCACCGTCTACCACCCGGTGATCACAGGAAAGAGTTACTTTCATGAGGTTGCCGGGAACGATCTGTCCGTTTTTAACTACCGGAGTCTGACGTATGCCTCCGATAGCCAAAATGCAGGCATCAGGCGGATTTATGATAGCCGTAAATTCATCAATACCGAACATACCCAGGTTGGAGATAGTAAATGTATTACCTTCCCAATCGGCGGGTTGTAATTTTTTGTCTTTGGCTTTCTGTACAAAGGTTTTTACTTCTCCTGATATCTGACTCAGTGTTTTGCCATCGGCAAAACGAATAACAGGTACCAGCAGTCCATCTTCCACAGCTACCGCAACACCGATATGGATATGATCATTATACCGGATCTTATCTCCGAGCCAGGACGAGTTTACTTTTGGATTTTTGCGTAAAGAAGCCGCGACGGCTTTGATCACCAGATCATTGAATGATATCTTAACAGGGGCTACCGTATTGATTGATTCACGGGCGCGGATCGCTTCTTCCATGTCTATTTCCATGGTGAGATAGAAATGCGGAGCCGAGAATTTACTTTCTGCCAGACGGCGTGCAATCGTTTTACGCATCTGTGAAACAGCTTCCTCATGGAAGCTTTCCACACCTACAAAAGCCGGTGCTAATCCACCTCCTCCTTTATAATTCTCCACATCACGTTTCACAATCCTACCGAAATCTCCGCTTCCGCGAACAGACTGAATATTGATCCCTTTCTCTGTAGCCAGCTTTTTCGCCAGCGGCGACGCCTTCATACGGTGATCTCCGTTTCCATTGGATACCGTTTGTAGCGGTGCCGATACAACAGTCTTCTGCATCACCGGTTCCGGTTTGGCTTCCGGCTTGGGTGTTTCTTTTTTCTCCGGTGCTTTTTCTTCAACAGGTGCAGCTACCGGTTTGGATGCTTCGGCCAGCAAAGCAGTAATATCTTCCCCTTCTTTACCCAGTATAGCCAGTACGGAATCAACCGGGGCTCCTTTGCCCGCAGCTACTCCCTGATACAGCAATACACCATCCTGAAATGATTCGAACTCCATGGTGGCTTTGTCGGTTTCAATATCGGCAAGCAGCTCCCCGTTTTTTACTTTATCCCCAACTTTCTTGTGCCATTTAGCTACCACCCCTTCGGTCATGGTATCGCTTAGTTTGGGCATTCTGACAATTTCGGCCATGTGGTATTTTTACACTATAAAGGTTATAAAAAAAGAAAAGGATTAATCCGTGATATATGGATAATCCTCCTGTGAATAGACATCTTTAAACAACTCGTCGACGGTAGGGAAAGGGGATTCTTCGGCAAACTTCACACACTCATCCACCAACGCCTTTACCTTTTCTTCCATCGCTTCCACCTCTTTATCGGTGATCCATTTCTTACTGCGCATCACCGTCAGCACTTCTTCTATCGGATCTTTGGCTTTATACGATTCCACTTCCTCCTTACTTCTATAGGTGGCAGGATCGGACATGGAGTGACCGCGATAGCGGTATGTTTTCATCTCGAGCAAGGTAGGACCATCTCCTTTTCTGGCACGTTCGGCTGCAGAAGCTATTGCTTCATGCACCGTTTCGCACAGCATGCCGTTGATCTGAAACGATGGCATATCATACGCCAGTCCCAGCTTATACAAATCATGCACATTGGAGGTCCGTTCAACGGAGGTACCCATGGCATAATTATTATTTTCAATGATAAAGATTACGGGCAGCTTCCAAAGCATAGCCATGTTAAATGCTTCATGCAATGCACCCTGACGCACGGCACCATCACCCATATAACACAAGGTAACATTGTCATTGCCGGCATACTGATCGGCAAATGCAATTCCGGCACCGAGAGGAATCTGTCCGCCTACAATACCATGACCACCGAAGAAATTATGTTCTTTGGAAAACATGTGCATCGATCCACCTTTGCCTTTGGAGCAACCGGTAGCTTTTGCAAACAGCTCGGCCATAATAAATTTAGGATGTACACCCCGTCCGATAGGATGTGCATGATCGCGGTAAGCGGTAATCATACGATCTCCTTTACGGATAGCCGATTCGGCACCGGCTACCAGCGCTTCCTGCCCGATGTAGAGGTGGCAGAAGCCTCTTATTTTTTGCTGAATATAAAGCTGGCCCGTACGTTCTTCGAAACGTCGCATCGTCAGCATCAGTTCATACCAGTTATAATAGGTTTCACGGGAGAAGTTTTCCTTTTTAGAAATATCCCCTTTTTTGTTTGTCGTCACGACCTTTTCCATTTATCTGTTGCCTAGTGATGAAGACCCAAATTTAAGGAATTATTTTTTCTTAGGTTTGTAAAGGTCAAAATGACCCCTTTTCACGTCCCGAAACCCGATGAATACCGATATCCAGCCTCTTCTGCAAGCATTTCCGGGTATCACCCTGTCTCAGATGGAGAAACTAAGCCTTCAAAACAGGACAGATACCAAATTTATGCTTCCGGAAGGGTATTTACCCCTGCTTTTGGAAAAGCTGTCGGCAGATTACGATATTCTGGATGTGGATGGGATGCGGATCAACCGGTATGAGACCTATTATCTGGATACCCCCTCTTTCCGTTTTTACTTTGATCACCACAACGGGAAACTGAACCGTTATAAGATACGGTTCAGAAAATATCCCGACAACGATCTTTGTTTTTTGGAGATCAAAGAAAAAAACAACAAAGGGAGAACCCTTAAAACACGTATATCTGTTGAAAAGGAATCTGATTTTGTGACCGGCGATGCTGCTTTCTTTTTGCAGGAACATACACCGCTGAAAGCGGCGGATCTGAAATACAACGTAAGCATTTTCTTTCGTCGTATCACGCTCATCAGCAGGCAAAGTCAGGAAAGACTTACTTTTGACACCGGCATGGAATTCCAAAAAGGCCCGGAACGCTTTGTTCCTCCTCCTATGCTCATTGCCGAACTGAAACAGGAAAAGGCCGGCCCCAGTGATTTCACCAGACTGATGAAACGTATGCATATCCGGGAAAGCTCGCTTAGTAAGTATTGTTATGCCATGTTGTGTCTTTTCCCGGAACTGAAACATAATAATTTCAAACCCGCTCTTTTACAAAT
>Ga0206962_1082_pt1 | contig 34520 bp, 25 predicted proteins | sample Alteio_BWOrgHeat_27_FD_153241 | JGI IMG/M metagenome (GOLD analysis project Ga0206962, IMG submission 153241) | Enriched cells from forest soil in Barre Woods Harvard Forest LTER site, Petersham, Massachusetts, United States -... | ecosystem: Environmental > Terrestrial > Soil > Temperate forest >...
ACAGGCTGTTTACAATTTCTAAACTCTTTTAACAATTTTAACCATGATTCTTCAACGCCCACGTCGTCTTCGCACCAACCCAATCGTTCGTGAAATGATTGCTGAAACAAGACTCAGCAAGGATATGTTTATCTATCCTTATTTTATAGTCAACGGAACCAATATCTCCCATCAAATTGATGCCATGCCAGGAATCAATCATTTTTCGATTGATCGTCTTATTTCCGATGTTGCGATAGGTTTGAAACTTGGAATTAACAAAGTTTTGCTTTTCGGTGTTGGGGAAGAAAAAACATCGGATGGTAGCTCTTCACATCAGCCAGATACTATTGTGGCCAGAGCTGTACGCGAACTGAAAAAACATTTCGGCAATGAACTTTACGTCATTACCGATGTTTGCGTTTGTGCATATACCACACACGGACATTGCGGAGTACTGCATGATCATTATGTAGACAATGATAAGAGCCTTACCGTACTTTCAAAAATGGCACTCAGTCATGCAGAAGCAGGTGCTGATATGGTAGCTCCTTCAGATATGATGGATGGCAGAGTTGGTTCCATTCGAAAACTCCTGGATGACAACGGTTTTACAAAAACAGCCCTCATGTCATACGCGGTCAAATTTGCATCCGCTTATTATGGCCCATTTCGTTCTGCTGCCGACTCCTCTCCTCAGGAAGGGGATCGTAAATCATATCAAATGGATTTTCGAAATGGTCGGGAAGCCATGAAAGAAGCTTTGCTGGATGAGCAAGAGGGTGCCGATATTCTCATGGTGAAACCCGCACTTGCCTATCTTGATGTAATTGCCTCCCTTCGTAACCAAACCAATTTACCGGTTGCTTGTTACAACGTCTCAGGAGAATATTCCATGGTGAAAGCTGCTGCAAAATTGGGGTTGATAGACGAGCAGAAAATAGTGATGGAGAATATGTATGCTTTTTCCCGTGCCGGTGCTGATATCATCATCACTTATCACGCCCGCGATATCGTTTCGCAATTATGGCTTTAATCGATTCTCAACAAATTCAGGAAGATATACATAGAAAACACTTCCTTTATTTTTTTCGGTCTCAAAATGGATCCTGCCTCCAAAGGTCTCTACAATACTTTTTACCATGGCCAGGCCAAGTCCCATTCCTCCTGTCTTGGTTGTAAAGTTTGGAACAAATATCTTGTCTATTAATTCAGGGGGGATTCCGGTTCCATTGTCCTTTACTGCAATAACAAGCATTCCATCCTTACTTCCCAGCTCCACATTGATGACTCCTTTCCTGTCTTCAGGAATAGCCTGAACTGCATTTTTAAGCAAGTTATTGAGCACACGCAAGAGCTGCTCCTTATCTGCATAAACAAAATACTCTTCTCTTTTTTCGTCACATGTAAAGAAGATATTCACACCCGGAGATTCTTTGAACAAATCGAGCGAAAATGGAATAAGTTGCTTGAGGTCTGTTCGCTCGCTGATCGCCTTAGGCATTTTAGCAAAACTAGAAAATTCACTTGCGATTGATGACAGGGTATCAATTTGCTCTATTAATGTCTGTGAAAGATTTCTAACCCTTTTTTCAAGGTCGGGGGATTTATCATCAATTAGCCTTTGCATATGCTGAATACTCAGCTTCATCGGTGTTAATGGATTTTTGATCTCGTGTGCTACTTGTTTAGCCATTTCCCGCCAGGCACTTTCACGTTCTGAACGTGCCAGCAGGTCCGCGCTACGAGCCAACTCCTCAATCATTCTGTTGTACTCCTTAATTAAGCTTCCTATTTCGTCCTGCTGTTTCCACTCTATCAGCTCGTTTGCTTCCCCCAGTTTTACTTTACTCATTTTATCCTGAATCAGTTTTAACGGGCGGGTGAGATAATTCGAGATGATAACCGCTACAATAATTGACATGGCAAAAAGCAGTACGTAAATATTAATGAGAGCAACAAGAAAGGTTGCTATTTCCTTTTCCAGTTCACTCTGTTTTGCGAAATAGGGCAAATTAAGAAAGGCTATTTCCTTTCCGTTTTTATTCTTGAAAGGTACATAGGCGGATAAATAGTTAAGGTTCCCAATATTTTCATCGTGAACAAATTCTGATTTTTTCTTGAGACCCATCTGATAAAATGCTTCCGGATTCATTTTCTTTGAAACAAGCCCTTCATCAAACACCTCCGGCCGGGAAGAGACATACAGGTTACCACTGGCATCATACAAATTAATGTCCGTGAAAAATATATTAGACAACTTTTTCAAAATAAAGGCTGAGTATTCGCGATAGTTTCGGTCCAGTTCATCTACTTCAAAGCGCGCATCTACCTCCGCCAAAACGGATTGTAATTTCTCTGTTATATTTTCTGTGTTTTTAGCTTCGTACTGAGCTCGTATATAAAATACAGTGCCAAAACCAAATAATGCCAGCGAAGTCAAAACTATAAATACAAGAATTGATTGTATCCTTGCCTTAAAGGAAAGTCCTGAAACATTAAACCCTGTAGTGGCAATTTGTCTCAAAAACAAAAGGAGTAGTAACTGAAGGCTGTAAAAAGCAAAAAGGTAGGAGAACGTAGTTACTTCACCAAGCAAGCCGGCATCTGGTTTGCTTATCAGGATGAGCGTTGTTGAATCAGGTCTGTAGATCAGGTGATTATAACCATCGGTTACTATAAATGAAAACGGTTCCCGAAATGACTCATAAGCTGCAGAAATTATCGGATAGTGATATTTTCCATATTGATTTATCAGCTTCCCATTTTTATATTTTGCATATGAGTAGTTAGCTATCTGTTGTGTAATACCCAAATCTCTGTCGAGTAATAGTTCCGGGAACCCAACCTCCTCTGAAATAAATTTCGATTCGAATACAAGTATTAAATGAGCCGGAGTAGGATCATTCGGGTAGCTAGGAATAGGTACCCTGGCCAGATAACTGATTTTTCCAGAAAGATTTTGCAAATAATACAAGTTGGGGGTGTATGTCTCCTGGCCTGATTTTGCAATAAGGTCATCAAAGTAAGATATGTTATCAGAGCTCTGGCGATTGGGTTTAATCAAAACGTTACATGCACTGTCAAAGTATGTGATGCGGATGTCATACTTTTCCCAATACCCGCTAAAGTATCGTTGTGTCAGGCGCTTTTGAAATGCATCATATGTTCTGGGAGATTGCAAATCACGAAGAAGAATTGAGTCCGCAAGTATTTGTGGTTCTACCTCAGGATACAAATGTTCAGCTATAGGATCCTGCTCTGTAGCAAGCTTCTCTGCATAAACTTTTCGATTGTCATTCTCCTTTAACTCCGTATGCTTTAAAAAAGTATGCACGGAGTACATACTTAAAATCATTACCAGCAAAATAGAGCTTGAAAAAGAATATGCATTTTGTTTTTGAGCCTTTATTCCCGCTAAAATAATAATGACTGTTATTGCCCACAAAAATGTCACCGGGTCCAATAATCCTGCAAACTGGCAAACGCATACATAGAGAACGGCCGATGCAATAAATATGCTTATACGGGTAAGCACTGACAATCCGGATGTGTTGATTATGTTCAGAATAAGATCGGAAAACAAAAACAAACAGAAAAGTAAGAACCCGACAATAACAACACCTAACAGGGAGTATGTATTCAGACTGAATAATTCATTGACACTAAATGTGATTTCTGAATTATGGATAAGTCCTTTAAAAAGGGTGTCGATGAGCCAGAAAATCCATAATAAAGAAAGGGAGAGGAGGGCCGCCAGCAGAAACCTTATCCACTTTCTCTCAGTGCTTGTCTGGATATTTATTTTTAGATTTCTCGATAAATAGTATGCCAGATAAAAAAGTAGTAATGTATTTAACAGCAAGTCACCTAAAGAAGACAGCCAAAGGGATCTTGCGTCACCATAATACTGAGGGCCGAATAATGTACTTTGATAAAACGAAGAAGGAAGGCTCCATAAAATACTAAGAAACCGGCAGGTGATAAGAATAACGGCATAGAGCAAAACAACTCCATTGCGACCAATCCGTGATTGCAGTGACTCACAACTTATCCGGATAAATATCAATAATAATATTATTCCTAATGAATTCAGAACTACCTGAAAGCCGGGAATAGTTTTATCTTCTGCCAAAGGCAGGGAGGCTTGATGAATGGAGAAAAGATATTCCCCTTTCAGGTTCCTGATTGCCGGGTACTGATTAGCATTTTCATTGACTACTAATTTCGTATTGGCTGCAACCGAAAAATCCTTTTGGAATTTATTGTTGAGGTAATGATTTTGATATGGATATTCACTCTTTATATGAATAAGTCCGACAGCCGTCCTGGAAGAAGATAATGGCTGTTTAACCACTTCGAACCAGCCATTTTTTAATTTGGCCATTCGATCATCCAAGCAAACCTCCTTCATATAATTTTCTACTGCAACCGAATTATCCGACCAGAATTTCAACGTGTCGTTTTCATATATAAGAAGTACCAGGCCATCGGACTTAAAAATCGTATTATAATACTCCGGGCGCTGGGAAAACAACTGATTGTAGCTTTGAACAGAGGCTTTGCTACTCAAAAGCGTCAATTCGGATGTAATACGTTCTTCCTTTCGGTGCAAAACGGCGGTAATGTCGGCGGCCTCCTGTGCCGGATTTCCTTTATGTACAGAATGAAAAAGCTGCCCCAACCCAAGGAACAACAGGGAGGAAACAATTAAAAAGAAGCGATTTTGGAAAAGTGATTTCACAATAGCAGAATACGATACCAGAATAATCTATAGACGTGTCCTTAACAAATTTAGCAATAAATTACCGGGAGGTTGGTTCTTTGATCATTGAAAAAGGATTAAAAATCCTATTTTTGTTTCAAATCATTACATGGCCAAAGCACCCACTAAACCAACTGCGCGAAAATCTCCTGCTCTGGAACTGGAGAGGACATCCGTTTTCCCGTTTGACGGTTTCCGCAAACAGCTATTCCTTCTCCTTATCATTGGATTTGTTTTCTACGCCAATTCACTTGTTAATGGGTATGCATTGGATGACGGCCCGATGATCAAGGAAAACAATTCCGTTCTGGCAGGAACAAAAGGCCTGAAAGAAATATTCGGCAAGCATTCTATGTATGCCTTTTATAAGAAATACAATGCTGCTGATGAGTTTCAGGGTGGTCGTTACAGGCCTTTATCCATTGCCACTTTTGCAATCGAACAGCAATTTTTCGGTATGAAACCCGGCGATGAGGTAGTAGCCGAAGATCATACAGGTCAATTTCATCAGGCAAAAATTACCGGACTTGATGCTTTTTATGTAGATGTGGAATATCCCGGAGGAGATGGGAATCCTGTTAAAGACAAGGTCTTTGGTTCTCAGATAAGTACCTTTCATTCCGAAACCATTCCACGCCATTTAGACAACCTGCTTATTTATTTGCTTACCATTGGCTTTGTATTATATCTGATGCGTGAACAGGTTTTCAAAAACAACCCCGATCTCGGCTTTTTCTGTGCCCTGGTTTTTGCCATACATCCAATCCATACTGAAGTAGTTGATAATATAAAAAGCCGGGACGAGTTGATGGCTTTGCTTTTTGCCGTCATGACACTTGTTTTTGCTTTCAGTTACTCCGAGAAGAAAAAGCTTAGGTATTTATTTATGGGTATGCTATCTCTGTTTTGTGCCTTGCTTTCTAAAGAGTATGGAGTTGTCATGTTTGCTCTGCTACCGCTTTTCTTTTACCTCATTCTCAAAAAAAGTGCCGGAGGCAGTATGTTGGCTTCTCTCCCCTATTTTGCCATTATGCTGGTATTCTATATTATCCGGATGATCATTATTCCTCCTGGTCAGGCTTCTCACTATCATGCTACAGAGGTACTCAACAACCAATATATTGCTGCATCCGGCTTCGCCGAAAAATTCTGCACCAAAACATATATGCTTACCCGTTATCTCTGGATGCAATTGTTTCCCAAAAATCTTTGTGTTGACTATTCTTTTAAACAAATTCCGTTTATCACCTTTAGCGACTGGCATTTCTGGCTGTCGCTTGTTATTCATATCGGCATTGTGTCGGCGACCATATTACTAACTATCCGTCGGCATATTCTTGCATTTTTTCTTTGGTTCTATCTTGCCCACCTGTTTATTATCTCTAACCTGCTGATGGAGATAGGAACTACGTTAAGTGAACGTTTGATTTATTCCCCATCTTTTGCCTTTTGTATCCTGGCTGGTTATGGCTTGTATTATGCTTTACAAAAACTGCCCGATGTTTCTAAACAAAAAACGGCCCTTCTGGGAGTATCTCTAATACTCGTATTGGTTTGCGGAGGGCGTGTCATGAGCCGGAATGCAGATTGGAAAAATGATGCCAGTCTGTTCACTCACGATCTTAGCATCTCTCCCAACAGTGTTCTTGTGTGCGGCAATGCAGCAAAAGGATATCTGGATATGAGTGGTTTGCCTGAAAACAAAGCGATTGAAAAAGAGTTAATAGAAAAAGCCATTCCTCCTCTTCGTAATGCGTTACGGCTTCATCCAAAGTATCTGAATGGTTATACCAATCTTGCCTTTGCCTATTTCAAAATGGATATGCTGGATAGCACCTATGCCAATCTCTTAAAGGGCAAGCAAATAAACCAATACAACCCACTTATTCGTCAATATGGTGGACTTTTTCTCCAAAAAGGGCTGGATGCAGCACGAAAGAAGGATATTCCGACAGCCATTATGTTGTTCAATAAGGCTGTTGCTCTTGATCAAAACAATGCTGAAATCTGGGCTAATCTGGGTGGAGCCTACTTTACTGTCCTGGATTACAACAATGCCCGTATTGCCTGGGAAAATGCTTTAAAGATTGACCCCAATCATGTGGAAGCCACGAGAGGATATCAACAGTTGATGCGGATGGGAGTGATTCCAACCCCAAAACAATAGGGGATTAAAAACAGCACGTTGTTAGGCTACAGGTGTACTTTGTGAAGGGGGCTGGATTTCCGATTCTGTTTTTGCAAGAGGAGCTTGTTCTTTTTTCTCTGTTCCAAAAAATTTCTTTTGAAACAGGATCACAATAATAACACCTATTGTAATGGATGAATCTGCCAGATTAAATACCGGGCGGAAAAATATAAACTCTTCCCCTCCCCATAATGGGAACCAGGCTGGAAAATGGCCTTCCATAATCGGGAAGTAAAACATATCGACTACCTTCCCGTGAAGAAAACCAGCATAACCTCCGCCTGAAGGCATAAACTGGGCAATATTAGCATCATATTGATTGCTTTCTCCGAACAACATCCCGTAAAAGGCACTATCAATAATATTTCCAACAGCGCCGGCAATGATTAAAGAAATTGCGATAATCACAATGTTTTCCTGTTTTTTACGAATAACATTAAAGAGAATATAACAAAGACCACCTACTGCCAGGATACGAAACAAACTCAATGCCAGTTTACCATAACCACCCGGCAAAGACATTCCAAACGCCATACCCTCGTTTTCCACAAAATGGATAATGGCCCAATGACCTGCCAGGTGATATTCCTGACCAATATACATATGTGTCTTTATCCAGATCTTAATGAACTGATCGATCAGCAGAACGAATAAAATGATGATGCCGGCTTTTTTCACGGGGGTAAAGATAGGGGAAATCCCTTTGTAGGATATAAAAGAGAAGACACAAGAATCAAGACTTTTTAAATTCGTCTTGTCTCTTGTGTCCTGTTTCTTGTTTCTGTTTTTATCGGTTCTGTTCTAATTTCGCATCAATGCTCAATGTTGCATGAGGAACACTTCTCAGACGCTCTTTAGGAATGAGGCGGCCTGTAACACGGCAAATACCATATGTTTTGTTCTCAATACGAATCAGTGCATTTTTAAGGTTCTGAATATATTTTTCCTGACGAGACGCCAAATGAGCTGTCTCTTCTTTGGAAAGAACGTCTGATCCATCTTCCAGCAATTTGAAGGTTGGTGAAGTATCATCTGTTCCATGATCATCTTTGTGAGAAAGGGTGTTTTTCAGCAATTCATAATCACGGGTTGCCTCTTCCAGTTTTTTATTGATCAGATCCTTGAATTCCATCAATTCCTTGTCAGAATAACGGGAACGGGGATCTCCTTTATCAAGCTTCATCAAAGGTTTAGCTATGGTTACTTCTTTTCTGGGCTCATAAGGTCTCTCGATCTTTACCTCCACTTTAACAGGGATCTTATTAACCATCGGTTTTTTAACTTCCGGTGCCTTACCGTTTGAAACCGGTTTTTTGGCAATCTTCTGTACTGGGGCTTTAGCGGCTACTTTAGCAACCGGTTTAGACGTTGCTTTTTTAGCAGCCTTCGGTGCTGTTTTCTTTACTGCTTTAGGTCCTGCCTTTTTACTTGCAAGTGACTTTTGAGCTGCTCCTTTTACAGGTTTTGCTGCTTTTTTAGCTTTTCCGGTAACGGATTTAGCTGGCTTTTTTTGAACTTTTTTAGCCATTGTGAAGGGGGTTAATTAAACTTTGCTATGCTTATTAATGTCTGAATCTCGCTATCCACCTCTACCAACACCGCTTGCTCTGAACTGAGCTCTTTCACCAACTCCAAGGAAGATGCGAGAGTTTCGGCGCAAATATACTGTAAATTATTGTTTACGGAGGCGTCTAAGGCATTATTTGACTTGATTTTGACCGAAATACGGTCCGTTACTTCGAAATCTCTGTCCTTTCTTAAATTTTGAATCCTGTTTACCAATTCCCGAGCCAATCCTTCTTCCTTCAATGCTGGACTAATCATTACATCCAAAGCTACGGTCAATGGGCCATCATTGGCCACTTTCCAGCCTGGTATATCCACGGGTATAATTTCAACATCTTCCGGATCAAGCACATAGCTACTTAATTCGAGGTTTACACGCGCATGACCCGTTTTCTCCATTTCAGTGATTATAGCAGCTCCGTTAGCCTGGGCATAGGTTTGCATAGCCTTCATATCTTTCCCGCACTTCTTACCCAATGTCTTAAAGTTCAGCTTTAGGTTTTTTACGATTTGGGTATGCGATTCATCCACAAAGTCTATTTCTTTCACATTCACTTCTGAAAGAATCAGATCCTTAACAGCCTCTATTCTTTTAAGGAATGTTTCATCCAAAACAGGTATTTGAATTTTCTGTAAAGGCTGCCGAACTCTGATATTCTCTTTTTTACGGATACTAAGAATCATGGAAGAAACTTTCTGAGCCAGCTCCATACGCTCTTCCAGATCTTTATCAATGTGCGCCTGCTCATAAAGTGGCATGTCAGACAAATGCACCGACTCTGCAACCTGTCTGCCTGTAACTTTATTCAGATCGTTATAAAGCCTGTCCATGAAAAACGGTGCTATCGGAGATCCGATTTGTGCAATCACTTCCATACAGGTATATAGTGTCTGATAGGCCGCAATCTTATCGAATGAATAATCTCCTTTCCAAAAACGTCTCCGGCAAAGTCTTACATACCAATTGCTAAGATGTTCATCCAGGAAATATTCTATGGCCCTACCAGCTCTTGTAGGCTCATAATCAGCATATGCTTCATCAACCGTTTTAATAAGCGAATTCAGCTCCGATAAAATCCAACGATCTATTTCAGGCCTTTTTTCTACCGGTATTTTCTCTTCTTTCCAGCAAAATCCATCAATATTGGCATAAAGCACAAAAAATGAGTAGGTATTGTAAAGTGTCCCGAAAAATTTTCGTTGAACTTCTGCAATTCCTTCCAGGTCGAATTTCAAATTTTCCCAGGGTGCTGCATTTGTTATCATATACCAACGAGTGGCATCTGGTCCGTATTTTTCTATCGTTTCAAAAGGATTCACGGCATTACCCAGCCTTTTGCTCATCTTGTTTCCGTTTTTATCAAGAACAAGACCGTTTGAAACAACATTTTTATATGCTACAGTATCAAAACACATGGTCGCAATAGCGTGCAACGTATAAAACCAACCCCGGGTCTGATCCACCCCTTCGGCTATGAAATCAGCGGGAAAGTATGTTCTCTGATCAATCTGCTCCTTGTTTTGAAAAGGGTAATGCAGTTGAGCATATGGCATTGAACCACTGTCAAACCAAACATCTATCAGATCACTTTCCCGCATCATTTTCTTCCCTCCGGCAGAAATCAGGATAATGCTGTCTACATAAGGTTTGTGCAAATCGAAAACCTGATAATTGTCCTTTGAGAAATCATTTGGGGTGAATTTCTCCAAAGGATTCGAATTCATGAACCCTGCCTTTAATGACTTTTCAATTTCCTTTTTCAGCTCTTCCATCGAGCCAATGCAGAGCTCTTCACTACCATCTTCGGTTCTCCATATCGGTAAGGGAATTCCCCAAAATCGGGAACGGGAAAGGTTCCAGTCATTTGCTGTTTCCAGCCAGTTTCCGAAACGCCCGGTACCGGTAGATTCCGGTTTCCAGTTTATTGTTTTATTCAATTCAACCATTCTGTCTTTCTTCGCAGTCACTTTGATAAACCACGAATCCAGCGGATAATACAATACCGGCTTATCCGTACGCCAGCAATGAGGATAATTGTGTTCGTATACTTCCTTTTTGAAAAGCAGTCCCTCTTTCTCCAGTTTCAGCGCAATACGTTTATCCACATTCAGATACTCCAGCTTGCTGGTATCCTTAATGATGCCTTTTAGTTTTTCTTTCTGAATATCCAGTTCAGCTGCTTTTTCCTTGTCGTCCAGATACGCTTCTTTCACAAACTCTCCTGCAAATCCGAACACCTGATCTTTCATTTCAGGTCTGAAACGCCCTCTCAGATCAACGAGTGGAACGCCTTTCCCGTTTTCATCCGCCACCAGCATTGGAGGCACTCCGGCAGCTTTCGCTACCCGCATATCATCCGCTCCAAAAGTTGGTGCAATATGTACAATACCTGTCCCGTCTTCTGTGGTTACAAAATCCCCAAGTATTACACGAAATGCCTGATCTGCACTTTCAAACGGTTGTGCATAGGGAAGTAGTTGCTCATAACGCAATCCTTCCAGCTCGCTTCCCACAAATTCAGCAATCACCTTGTAAGGAACATTCTTATCCCCTGGTTTATAATCTTCAAATGCCAGCTCTTTGTTTTTTTCAGGAAAGTATTTCCCAAACAATTCCTTGGCAAGAATCAGTTGAACCGGTGCATGGGTATAATTGTTGATTGTTTCAACCAAAACATAAGCAATGTTTTTCCCAACGGCTAATGCTGTATTGGAAGATAGGGTCCAGGGAGTCGTTGTCCAGGCCAATAAATAGGTTCCCGTAAGATCTCTGCCTTTGGGTTTTACACTGTTGCCTTCTTTGATCCTGAATTGGGCAATCAATGTATGGTCTTTGACATTTCTGTAACAGCCAGGCTGATTGAGCTCATGCGAGCTAAGCCCTGTTCCGGCGGCTGGTGAATACGGTTGAATTGTATACCCTTTATAGAGCAGGTTTTTCTTATACAAATCATTCAGCAACCACCAAACACTTTCAATATACGTATTTTCAAACGTGACATAAGGGCTCTTCATATCCACCCAGTATCCCATAATACGGGTAAGCTCCTCCCATTTATCCGTATACTTCATTACCTCCTTGCGGCAGGCTAGGTTGTATTCTTCTACGGTTATTTTTTTACCTATATCCTCTTTGGTAATGCCTAATGTTTTTTCTACTGCCAGTTCAATGGGAAGTCCATGCGTATCCCATCCTGCTTTTCTTTTTACTTGTTTTCCTTTTAATGTCTGATAGCGACAGAAAATATCTTTTATGGTTCGCGCCATGACATGGTGAATGCCGGGCATGCCATTTGCACTGGGCGGACCTTCGTAAAACACGTAAGGGGTTTTTCCTTCTCTGGTGCTGATACTCTTTTCGAATATGCTGTTCTGCTCCCAAAAGGAGAGTACATCTTTAGCTGTCTGACTAAGGTCGAGGTGTTTGTATTCCGGGTATTTTTTCATAAATACTAGTCGATCGTAGCGATCACTTTCAGTTCAATGGCAATAGGAGTTGGCAGGCAGTTTATTTCCAGTGTGGTTCTGCAGGGAAGGTTATCTTTAAAATATTCGGCCCACAATTTATTATATATCGGAAAGTCATCTTTCATATTGGTGAGATAAACAGTCACATCAATAATTTTATCCCAACTGCTGCCCGCATCTTCCAGAATGTATTTAACATTGCGGAAAACGCTGCGACATTGTGCTTCGATGTTATAAGATACAATCTGATTTTTTTTGTCGAGCTCTACTCCGGGTATTGTTTTGCTCCCTTTTTCCCTTGGGCCTACTCCCGATAAAAATAGCAGATTACCTACCCTTCTTGCATGAGGATAGAGTCCTACCGGGTCCGGAGCCTTGGAAGAATTGATTTTGCCGTCCATCGTGTCTTTTTAAAGGACAGCGAATTTAGGTCTTTTAGAGGACTTTAGCAAAAACCCCCTTACTAACAGTATGCTCTAAAACACCGGTGCTCTGGCTAATGACAGCTTCCGGCCTTGAATTTTAGTGGCAGTCACTTATTTCTCGTAAAAATGCATTTCCCGGAGGTATTCATAGGCCGCAAACGGAATAAAAAAGCGGATGTCTTTCTTCTCTTTCAACCCCTCTCGTATAAAAGTTGAAGATACATCCATATAAGGAGCCTTAGTCCATTTGACTTTGGGATGGTTTTTCAGCACTCCTCCATCGGCTTCCGGACGGGGATAGATGTATAGTTCATACTCTGACAGGATGTGTTCAAAATTTTTCCATTTGGGAAAGGATTCCAGGTTATCGGATCCCAGGATCAGCACAAACTGATGCTGGGGATATTTCTCCTTCAAATGTGCCAGTGTTACCACTGTATAAGAAGGCTGAGGCAATTTGAATTCAATATTACTGGCTTTGTATTTATTGCAGTCTCCTATCGCGAGTCGTACGAGTTGCAAACGATGATGATCGGCCAGTAAGCTGCTTTTCTTCTTGAGTGGATTATGCGGTGATACAATAAACCATACCTGATTGAGATCGGTAAACTCTGCCATATAATTGGCAATAGCCATATGTCCGATGTGTACAGGGTTAAAGGAGCCGAAGAATAAACCGATCTTCATTTTTTATGCTTATCGGAAACAGGATCCAGAAATTCGTGGGTGATTTTTTCCGCTTCAGCAAAAGCATGTTCCAGGCTATCGTTCAGGATAATACGGTCAAATGCTACGGATTTATCAATTTCCATCGATGCCTTGGCCATCCGTCTCTTTATACTTTCCGGCGTTTCTGTTTCACGCTTTTTCAACCGATCCTCCAGACTTTGAATAGATGGTGGCATCACAAATACAGCCATCGCCTTTTCTCTGAAAATGTTTTTCAGATTAAGTCCTCCATTCACATCCACATCAAATATGACATGCTTTCCTTTACGCCATATTCTTTCTATTTCAATTTTAAGTGTTCCGTAAAAATGGTTGGTATACACCTCTTCCCATTCAACAAATTCATCCATGCCAATGCGGTGTTTGAATTCTTCAACAGAAAGGAAGTAATAGTCCACTCCTTCTGTCTCCTCTTTTCTCCTTTCCCGGCTGCATGCTGAAACAGAAAATTCCAGCCAGTCAGGAAAGGTATCCAACAAATGATGTACAATTGTTGTCTTACCGGCACCCGAAGGGGCAGAAAATATGATGAGTTTCCCGTTAGAGGACATTATTTACCTGTTCTTTTATCTTTTCCAATTCATCTTTCATCTGTACTACCGTCTTTTGAATTCCGGCATCATTTGCTTTAGACCCGATTGTATTGATCTCCCTCCCTATTTCTTGTGTAATAAATCCAAGTTTTCTGCCGCTGCTATCTTCACTCATGGTCTTCAGAAAATAATCACAGTGGGTTTTAAGTCTTATTTTCTCTTCTGTAATGTCTATCTTTTCAATATAGTAGACCAGTTCCTGCTCAAAACGGTTTTGATCTATTTTCTCCTTTTCCACAAATTCATTGATGTTTCTCCGTATCCGTTCCCTTACTGCATCTACCCGCTTTGTATCGGCTTCTTCAACAATGGAAAGAAGAGATGTTATCAATCCGATACGTTTCACAAAATCATCCGACAGCGATTTACCCTCATCCTCTCTGAAACGCTGGAATTCCATCTGTGCCTGATCAATAGCGGCTTTAAGTTGTTTCCATTCTTTTTCATCCGGTTCCTGACGCTCAGGGCGCATAACCTCCGGCATTTTCATAGTCAGAGATAGCAGATCACAACCCTGTTCCTGCAATTCAGCAGCCAAAGACTTCAGTTCTTTGTAATACCCTTTCGCCAATGTCTTATTGATCACCGGGGAAGCGGCATCTCCTGTATACTCATAAAAAATGCTGAAATCGATTTTTCCCCGCTCCAGTTGCTTCGACAGATCCGATCTGATCTCCGCCTCTTTGTCGCGATATAAAGATGGGATTCTTAAATTTAAATCCAACTGTTTACTATTGAGAGAGCGGATCTCAACCGTTACTTTCTTTTCCGAAAGTTCACAAATGGCTTTCCCGTAACCGGTCATAGAACGAATCATAGAGCAATTGAATTTTTACAAAAGTACGAAAAGGCCTGAATTCTGTTTCATTTTAAAGTGCCTGCCCTTCACTATCTTCTCTGTTAATAAGGATCCCATTATCCTTCAAAACCGGCTGGTCTCTCTTTCTGTGACTTACCATAAAAACACCACCGAAAATCATCGCGGCAGAAACCACTTTAAGCAAGTCCAGGTGATCACTACCCATCCACAATGCAATTATAGTAGTTAACAATGGCTGAAGGTAGATATAAGCACTCACTACCGATGGGCTTAATGCCTTAAGGGCATATATATTCAGGAGATATGCCACATATGTGGTCGCAATGATTACAAACAAAACATTGAAAACATCCGATTGCTTCATCCCGCTCCATTGCACCTCTTTTAACTGCCCCAGGCCAAACGGAATAACCATGATTAACCCAAACAGAAATACCCAGCGCAGGATCGTTACCGTATTATACTTGAACATGAGCGGTTTAACCAGTACCAGATAGGCTCCCCAGGAAAGTGCATTGATAAATACACATAAATCTCCGGTCATGCTGTCGCCTCTTACTGTCTGATGTGTTTTCCCCATCATGAGCATAACCGCACCTCCAAAACCTAAAATAATACCGGCAGATTTTATAAACGTGATTCGCTCCCGAATAACAATAGCGGCAATTATTAATACAAGAATCGGGCTGGTAATCATCATGATGGACGCATTGATCGGAGAGGTAAGATCAAGGCCTTTCAGAAACATCATTTGGTTTAAGGCAACTCCGAAAAATGCGAGCATAATAAATCGGGGAATATCCTTTCGGTCTGTCTTTTCCTTAACCAACAAAAAATCCGTCAACCAGAAAAGGATAACCGCCCCGCTTGCTCTTAAAATAACCAGTGCAAACGGATGAACAGGACCTCCGGTCACTTTTTTGGCAATAGTAAAACTAGCTGCATAAATCAGATTAGCAACGAAAAGCGACAGATGGGCGCGTACACTGCTCTTCATTTAAAGGGCTGTTTTGGCAGCTGCAATTGTACTCTTTGAATTGCCTACGAAGATCTGCTTCCCAATCAATATGACCGGTCTTTTCAGAAAAGTATATTCTTCCAGAATGTATTTCTTATACCCGGCTTCGTTCAGCTTCATTTTATCAAGACCTAATTGCCTGTATTTTAAGGCCACGCGACTGAAAAGGGACTCATAACTCCCCGATAACTGCTTCATTTCTTCTAACTGAGCAGAAGTGATTTTTTCGGTTTTGATATCCTGCATGATAAAATCCTTCGGTGTAATTCCTAAGTCTTTTATGATGCGTGAACAAGTGGAGCAGGAACTGAGATAGTAGATCTTATTCATGTGTTTCTTTGAGTTTTCCGGATCAAAATTATTAATATTACCGCATGAAACGGCTTTGTTTTAACTGTCCTGTCATTACAGCTATCTTCGTTCTTGGACTTTTTTGCCGGTGTTCTCAGCCGTCAGCTCCTGTTTTTAATGAAAAAATGCTGGAAGGCGACTGGATTCCGGTTGATACCACGCGTTATCATAAACTCCCGGGAATGTTTTATATGGCTATTAATCTTTATAACAACAAGGGTGGATTTCCGGATACCCTTTATAAAGTGAAAAACGATTCTCTGTTTGTAAGAACCTATTCGGATCAGCAGCATTTACACGCCCACCACAAAGACAAATGGAAATTCTGGCATCGTATTCTAGCTGTACGAAACGATTCTCTGTTCCTCTATAAACGGCGTCCCGATAGTCTTGCCATATTCCTGAATGCGATTGTGCATAGCAATAAAAAACTGAGATTGAAAACGCTTTCATATGCTCCTCAGGACTTAAATAATGCCAAAAACGATGAAGAGTGCAGAATTGAATTGCAAAACGATTCCGTATTTGTTGGATTTGCACAAAAGGATAATAACGAAAACAAGACGCTCACGGTGCGTTATGCTGTGTCCGGTTCCCGTTTATTTGACTATTTCGTGGATCTGGTTCAAAAAGTGGATTGGCACCGGATGGATACGTATGTCCCTGATCCTTCCACACCTGGTCCTTATTTAAATCTGAGTCTGTCTACTAATGAAGGACCCAAAAGCTATTGTTGTATTCAAGGCTACCGCGACCCTGTTTTCAACCTCCTGATTCATGAACTCAATACCCTCCCAACAATTCTCACGCTGGAACCATTAAAGACTCCGCACCGTTTTTTTCAGGATCAGAAGCCCTGAAACCTTGATCTTATTTTGTAAATTTCGCCCAACTAGTTGAAACTCTATCTATGAAATTCGGAACGAAAGCCATTCATGCAGGCCAAGAGCCTGATCCTACCACCGGAGCGGTGATGACACCTATATACCAAACATCTACCTATTGGCAGGCATCTCCCGGTAAACACCAGGGGTATGCTTATGCAAGAGGCAAAAATCCAACCCGCAGTGCGCTTGAAAAATGTCTTGCCGAACTGGAAGGTACCCGTTACGGACTCTGTTTTTCAAGTGGTATGGGAGCCACCGATGCGGTTGTTAAATTACTTCGCCCGGGCGATGAAGTGATCACCGGCGATGATTTGTATGGTGGCACGTATCGTATGTTTACAAAGGTTTTTGAACCTTTTGGTCTGAAATTTCACTTTGTCGATATGAAAGATCCTGCTGTTATTCGCAAGCATGTCAATTCCAAAACAAAGCTGATCTGGTTGGAAACACCTACCAACCCAACGATGCAAATTATCGATATAGAAGCCTGTGCAAAAATTGCAAAGGAGTTTAAACTGATACTAGCCGTTGATAACACTTTTGCATCCCCGTTTCTTCAAAACCCGACTAACCTTGGGGCCGATATCGTCATGCATTCTGTAACCAAATACATCAGCGGACATAGTGATGTAATCATGGGAGCCCTTTGTGTAAACGACGAAAAACTATATACTGATCTTGCTTTTATTCACAACTCCTGCGGTGCCACTCCCGGCCCAATGGATAGCTTCCTCGTTTTGCGCGGTGTAAAAACCCTTCATATCCGGATGGAAAGACACTGCTTTAACGGACGGAAAGTTGCTGAATTTCTTAAAACACATCCCAAAATCGACAAGCTCTACTGGCCCGGATTTCCTGACCATCCAAACCATGACATTGCAAAAAAACAAATGAAAGACTTTGGCGGGATGATCTCCTTTTCACTAAAGGGAAACAGCCAGGAAGAAGCCTTCCGTATCGCATCTTCATTCAAAGTCTTTACCCTCGCAGAGTCACTTGGCGGGGTGGAGTCGCTTGTCAATCATCCTGCTACCATGACCCATGCCTCTATTCCAAAAGCGGAAAGAGAACGTGCAGGGATTGTAGACTCTATGCTTCGTTTGAGTGTAGGAATTGAAGATATTGATGATCTGCTGATTGATCTTAAGCAGGCCCTTGCCTGAAGAAGTCCATTCCTGAAGATTCCTTATTTGGATATTCGCCAGGCGATACTTAACTTTAATATTCATAGGTATACCAAATGAATTTCTACTATATCACCGGGACAAGCCGCGGGCTGGGCAAAGCCCTCGCAGAGTATTACCTGACCGAAGCACCGAATAATATCGTTATTGGTATATCCAGAAACCAGACTGTTTTTCATAAAAACTACGAGCACTTCAATGTCGATCTGGGGGATCCTTCTCAGGTAAAAACATTGCACTTTCCTCCTCATCACGATGCAAAAAAAATCGTACTGATTAATAATGCCGGGGTGGTAGGAATGATAAAACCGATGGGGCAACTGACATCAGAGGCTATCATTCATAATTTTCAGGTTAATCTGGTAGCTCCTGCTGTTCTCTCCAATCAGTTTATGAAGGCCTATCATGATTCCAATGCCGATAAAATGATCGTCAATATCAGTTCCGGCGCCGGCAAAACACCTATTGCTGGCTGGGCCCCTTATTGCGCATCCAAAGCAGGGATAAATATGCTGAGCAAGGTGGTGGATGAAGAACAGAAAAATGCTTTCGGCTACAAATTCAGAATCTATTCCATTGAGCCGGGGGTTATCGATACCCAAATGCAGGAGGAAATCCGCTCGGCTTCACCCGAAGATTTTGTACGGTTGACAGATTTCATCAATTACAAAATTGAAAATCAATTGGCAAAACCGACCTTGATCGCAGAAAAATTTGCACACATCATCCGCAATCCGGAACAGTTTAAAGATGTTTTGTTTTCTGTAAAAGATGTTGTGGTTGACTGATCAGAGTCCTTTGATCGTGAAATAATATTGCTTCCTAGAAAAACGCTCTTACCGTAGCTCCTCCTGTGTGTATCGTTTTGGTGTTTTCACTTTGACGTCCTTCATAGGTAATGTTTACCTGTATATTATTGGATAATGTACGCTGATACCCTACTGACCAGGTTGCGTTCTTGCCTGGATGCAACCCATCCAGCATTTCATATGCCACCGGGCTATTATCCGATCCGTTGTAACGCATGTCGATATAATTCAATTTCATATTAATACTTCCTTTATTCACAATATTGTATTTGCCCTCCAGTCCCAGATTATTTGAAAAAACCGTTTCGCCTCCAAAATCAGGGGTGTTTTTCTTTTCGGTGTAAGCATAGTCAACAGCTATACGGAAACGGTTATTGGGCTGATAGGTAAGTTTAGGATCGGTTGTTATATACGTTAAGTCATAATCTCTGGAGGCAAAAAACTGGGAGGCATTGGTTTTATCTCCTTCCTTTCCTGTAACGAGCAACCCTAATACTTTATTGAGGTTCCACCGTATTCTCATTTCATAAAAATCGTTCAGACGGGTCTCAAAACCATCTGTTAACAAAGACTTTCCACGTACATCCTGATAATTGAGGTCGGCACCGAAAACAGGATTGTTTTGATTAAAAAAGATAGAATTCCGGAAAGAGGAATTGAGGGTAACCAGTGATGTATCTATTATAGATTTTAAAAAAGGATTATATGCTTCCAGCGGATCCTGGTCTGTCGTTTTCCGGTCTATGCGATAGGTGGCCTGTTCTACAAAATGGGATAACCCTTTCCGGATACCCTTTTTTGTGGCCCATCGCGACCCTGGTTTAATAAGAAGATTCTGACTGAACTGATTTGTATAGGCCTTAATATAATCGTCGGTAGGTGTGAATACCCTTATATAGGTAGCCTGATCCGGATAGAGAGCTATTTCAAATTCGTTCAACTGTTTAATGCCATCTCCGTTATAATCTATCCAGGTATATTGACCCTGCCCTGCCGGTACCAAGATATAAGAGTATTCCTTTTTTTGTTCCAGCCCCGAACCGGCTTCATAAAATGTGTTTGCCGTTACCAGACCCTGCCATAGCCTCAGGTTATATTCCACTCTTCCTAGCAGCGAGTTTTCGGGCTTTTGCGTGGTCAGATTCGGATTCAGAATTTGCAACTCACGGTAGGTAATATTGGTCTTGAATTCGCTGGCTTTGTTTTTCATCAATGCCATAGAGAACGACATATCCTGTGCATCCGAAAGCGCGCTCAAATGATCCTGAATTGGGGAATAATCCTGCCGGTGTTTATAGCTCAGCTTATATTTATTTTTCGACGTGTCAGCATTCTGCACATAAGCCTGCCATTCAAAAAAGTTGAAACTGGTTGGTAACAATGTATCTGCTCCCGGTGCACGCATGATGTTTTTTTCCTGCTGCTCGGCAACTCCGATTGTAATGCGCCGAAATTTTTTCGACAAATCTGCGTTATGACGCAGGAAAAGGGAATTGCTTTGCGTACCTCCTGTATTCAGTAAGCTGACATTGGCTTTCAGTACATAACCGTAATGACTGAAACTACCCGACAAGTCATTCTTCAGACCATTGTATTCCGATCCTTCCAGAAAGCTGCTCAGCGAGTAGGTCAGATTTCCATATCGGTTTCGGGTTAACGAAAAGCCTCCTGTTGTATAATGCTGATCCGCTACAGAAGGAAGAAAACTGACATTCCAGTCACGCTCAAACTCCGCACTCCGGTATCGTTCAATCGCCGTAAAATTTTGTTGCGTATATTCATAACTGAGGCTCTTCGCAAAAATCCATTTGCTCGTTTGCGCAGGATCATTGATATTAATAATCGTTGGCTGTCGTGCGGCCTGAGACCTTACTGACACGCTATCCAAACTATCTTTCATACTCCTTACTTTTGGCTTGCGTATCTGGTGGGTTGTATCCGGAGCAACATATCCGGAACCGGTTTTATTATCCAAATGAAAACGGAATGCATATCCCGTATTATTCTGATCATCATAAGGTGAAAAGGTATTCTGGTCATAATTACTCAATGCCCCTTCCACACCCAGAGTGGTATGTTTATTTAAAATAAATTCACCCCCGGCAGTAACCATTTGTTTCTTTTTGGGAGTCACCAGCTGAATAACAGGGGCATAACTTCCCTGATGCACCCCAGCTACCGGGGCCACCCATTGAAAAACCCTGCCATTGGCACTCGATGGAATATTGATATAATCCCCATTACCGACACCCACATCGCTGAAGCTTAATTGAAAATGCGAAACGGTTGGATCATTGGAATAAACATACACCCCGGATGTGTAATGAATACCACCCACCACCGTATCTCCTCCAACAGGGATACGATAAAGCACCAGACTGTTGGACCATGCCACCGTATCAATAGCCGGATAAACAGCCTTTGATATATTATTGCCGATATCATGCATCAGTTGTTTTTCCTGGTCATTCAGCGACTGTTGTACCGGCTGATTCTTGTTATCCTGCTCCGAATAGGCCTGAAAATATAGCTTCATATTTTTCTGCGTGTATTCATCACTGAAATTAAGCAGAGACCGTGCATAGTTTTTATCCGAGTATTCATATTCAACAATAATGCGTCGGTCTTTGGTAATCAGATTTTTTGCAGTGAATGTGACCTGTGATGTGTTGTAATCAATAATATAGTCGTACTCCTGTCCCCGTTTCATCAACTGTCCGTCTATATACACTTTCTCACTTCCCGAAAGGATAATGATAAACGGTTCGTTTTCATTTCCTCTCAGAATATAAGGGCCCTGGTTGCCCTCTTCTCCTTCTATCACCATACGACCGTATTTTCCTTTTGCAACTGCTACGCTTGCCGAAACTCTCATATGGCCCTGGCCGGTGGTATCCTTGGGGTTTGTTGACATGCCAATAAGCGTTGAAAAACCAAGGCCTTGTACTTTTTTATTGTAGTTAAGAAAATACCCGGTAGGTTTGGCAACAACAAAGTCTCCGGCAATCAGCTTGGATGTCTTGTTTGACAGCTGTATAAATACCTTATCAAACTCTTGTAGATTTTGTGTGTTTCCCTGAGGTTGTATCGGTATATTCTGATCGGATGCCGCCAATAATATATCTACGTCGTTGGAAAGTTTTCCCGACAGCTGCAGATTAAGACTCGAGTTTAATGCCAGATCCTGATTATTTCCAAAACTAAGTCCACGTGAAAGGCTTCCGCTTTTTGTAAGTCCTTCCATTTTAAAAATATCATTGTTTCCCGGCGGAGCCCTGTAAACATATGGATTGATAAATCCTTTGTTGTCGGGTCGGAGCAAATCCGGATTCTTGTGCCGGTGTTCTTCGGTAAACAAATATGGAAATACTTTATAATGTATTACCAGCGTATCTGTCGGATGATGCCTAAAATAGATTCTTGATTCGCTGTAATTGATATGATACGAAGCGGTATCAAGTGTTTGTCCAAGAGCGGAAAGATGGCAGGCTCCGGGTACCATACTGAGTGTATCAAGTACCAGCGTATCGGAGCGGAGTACTAGTTTTTTGGTACGGACATTACTTTCTCCCTGCGCCTGTGTAATGGATGGCAGAGAAAGAACAAACAGGCCCAGAAATATGTATCTGATAATACCCAACAACGTTAAAGCGGGATCTGAAATTATTTAAATATACAAAATAGCTCCGGAAGGCCCCTGGTTTTAAAATCAGGAGGTTCTGCTTTAGCTAATCACTATCTTTGACTTCCATTCGAATTCCGGCTGATAAAAGATTACAATATATACGTAATTATATGGCAAAAATTATCTCTTACAACGTAAATGGTATCCGTTCTGCAATTACCAAAGGATGGCTGGACTGGTTAAAAGCTGCCGATCCCGATATTGTCTGTCTTCAGGAAATAAAGGCCAATTCGGAACAGTTGGATCTGTCTCTTTTCGAAGCTGCAGGCTATCATCATTACTGGCATTCGGCTGAAAAAAAGGGGTATAGTGGGGTAGCTATTCTTTCTAAAAAGAAGCCCGATAAGATCGTCGTTGGCTGTGGTATGAAGATTTACGATAGCGAAGGACGTGTTTTAAGGGCTGATTTCGGGGATGTTTCGGTCATGAGCGTATATATGCCCTCCGGATCCAGTGGTGATGAACGGCAAGCATTTAAGATGAAATGGCTTTCCGACTTTCATCAATACATCGAAAAACTTAAAAAAGAGCGTCCTAACCTTATTATTTCAGGGGATTATAATATTTGTCATAAACACATTGATATTCACAACCCGGTAAGCAATGCCAATTCCTCCGGATTTTTGCCCGAAGAAAGGGAGTGGATAGATGGATTTATGAAGAGTGGTTTTATTGATTCATTCCGTCTTTTTAATCAGGATCCTCATCATTATACCTGGTGGACTTTCAGGGCCAATGCCCGGGTCAAAAATCTGGGTTGGCGCATTGATTATCACCTGGTAAGTGAGCCATTAAGAGCTAAAATCCGGAAGGCCAATATTCTTCCTCAAGCCAAACATTCGGATCATTGCCCGTTGACTGTGGAAATCGATTTTTGAGCCTCTTTTTCTCTATAAAAACCCTTTTTTCGGTGATTAATAGCTAGTCTGGTTTCAATATCCAATATTTTCGTACTTTAGGCACTTAAAAGCGAAACATTTCATTTTTTATTACTTTGTTCTGATATTCCTGTATTATATGTTAATATGAATCAAGGATGTCCCCATCCGATTATATTATAGGAGTTATCAGCATTCAAAACCAATTCTATGTCGATGAAAAAGATTAGCCTTTATTTCCTAGCAGCATCTTTCCTGATTTCCTGTGGAAATGATGACCATAATGGGAAAAAAGAGCGTAAAGCAATGGGGCCGGTTCATGTAGGAGGTGTGTTCCGAATGAATGAAGTGGATGATTTTAAAAACCTTTATCCTCTTAATGTCCAGGAAGAATATTCTTACCACGTTGCCAGCCAGGTATATGAAGGATTGGTAAAGCTGGATCAGAAAACGCTTAACGTACTTCCTTGTCTTGCCGACAAATACGAGATCAATGAAGATGCCACCAAATTCACTTTTCATATCCGCGATAAAGTCCGGTTTCATGACGACCCTTGTTTTGCCGATGGCAAAGGAAGGGAAGTAAAAGCAGCAGACTTTAAATGGTGTTTTGATAAACTTTGTGAATACAGTTCAAACAACCAGATGTTTCCGATCACCTTCAAGGGAAGAGTAGTTGGAGCAGACGAATATTTTCAGTCCACCGTGGACAAAAAACCTCTGGCAGGTGGTGTTTCCGGTGTACGTGTTGTTGACGAACATACGATTGAAATCACCCTTAAACAATCTTTTGCCGGATTCCTCAATATCCTGATTACTCCCGGATGCTGGCTCTATCCAAAAGAAGCCCTGGACAAATACAAAGAAGACATGAGTTTTCAGTGTGTTGGTACCGGACCATTTCATGCTAAAAGCATTAAAAGAGGAGAATATGCCATTCTGGAGCGCAATGAAAATTATTGGAATGTGGATGAATATGGCAATCACTTGCCTTATCTGGATGTCCTGCACTTTACATTCCTGAAAGATAAAAAAGCCGAACTGCTTAAATTCCGCAGTAAAGAGCTGGATATGATTTTCCGTATACCGGTAGAAATGATTCCGTCATTGATGGGCGAACTCAAAGATGCTAAAACAGGCGGAGCTGATTTTGAAATGCAAAGCGTACCTGCTCTTCGTCTTACCTATTACGGATTTCAGCATATGCTGCCTCCATTCGATAATAAAAAAGTTCGGGAGGCATTCAATTATGCTATTGACAGAGAGAATATTGTAAAATATACCTTGCAGGGTGAAGGAGAGCCTGGAGAATACGGTATTGTACCTCCTGCATTTACTAATTATGATACGGTCGGGTTCCGTGGATATCATTACAACAAAGAAAAGGCTCAGAAGCTGATGGCCGAAGCCGGATATCCGGATGGTAAAGGATTTCCTGTTATCAACCTCGAAATTAACGGTGCAGGGGGCGACAGAAACGAAAGCGTTGCAACTGTTATTGCTAAAATGCTGAAGGAAAATCTGAATGTGGAAGTGAAAATAGATCCTATGATGATGGCTCAACACATGGAAAATATGGAAACAGGCAAATCCAAATTCTTCCGTACCGGTTGGGTAGCCGATTATCCGGATCCCGAAACCTTCCTTGATTTGCTGTACAGCAAATACATTCCTGCTAAAATGGATGAACAGTCGTATGTAAATCTTTGCCGGTACAAAAGCACCCGCTTCGATTCTATATTCGATGCAGCCAAAAAAGAATTTGACCCGAAAAGAAGATTTGAGTTATATAAAAAGGCCGATCAGGTGGCCGCTGATGATGCTGCTATCATGCCTATCTACTATGAAGAGATAGACCGTCTGCTCCAGAAAAATGTGCGCAATTTTGATGCCAATGGCATGGAATACCGCGATCTGAGCAAAGTATGGCTGGAGCCCGACAAGGCCGGCAAGAAACAATAAGAAAATCAGAGAAATAAATAATGAGCCTCCGGAAAATCAAAAATTCCGGAGGCTCTTTTTTTAGGAGTGGCCCGCTTCCGTGTTAATCTTTCGCATAAGCAATCGCTTGGCTACAGGAAGAAATGTTTCATTAAAAGGAATAGTCATTGTTGTTTCTACGGCATAAACAGCTGGGTTGGGTAAGCGGAGGTTACCTCTTATCAAATCTGTTTTCATGGATACATAAGTATGAATAAAACTGCTTGAATACGTAGTTACATAGGAGATGTGCAAAGCCCTGTATTTATCATCCGGCTGCTCAAAAATGCTCACTTCATATTCATATACTTCTGTATTTGCACTTCGTCCCCCGCGTAAAAACAGATAGCCATAATCGGAATTTAATGGCACAAGCCCTATATGCTGGATATTGGTTTCTTTTTCAACCAGCTCATATATCTTCTTCCCGTCTTCCAAAGCCAGCGCAAAACGGGGAAGGGAAAAATCAAGGATGTTTTCCACTTCCGCCATCAAATGATCATCGGATGAAATTTTCTCGTACATCACTTTGAATTTTTCCATATCAAAGCCCTGTAGCTTTTGTTGAAAGGAATCGGACAAATGCTGTTTGCTCTCTTTTAAAGCCTTTGCGTTACGGTAGTGTTCTACCAGCTCCGAAAGAGGCGGATACAATCTTACCTGGTCAAATTGTTTGTCCACATCCTGCAGCCATGCCAGGAGTATATATTTCTTATACTCAAAATCAACATGTCTTTCTGTTATCCAGTCCGGACTCAGCTTTGTTGCCATCATGTGAATTGATTTGCTGAAAGCTTTTACGCATCTAGTTTTCGGAAGGTTTCCGCTATGTTAATAAATTTATGGAATGCCTCCGATCCGCAGCAGGTTCCTGTTGTAATTTTGATGCTTGTAAGCACCCCTTGCTTTCTGATAATCAAGCAGAAAACTAAAGTGGTACCCTTTTTGACATAACCTATAAAAATAGCCGATGAAACTACCCTTCTCCTCCCTTCTGCCTCGTTTCGTCCTGGGCTTTGGAATTAGTCTTTTCTTGTTTTCCTGTGTACCCCAGCGTCAGCTGGAAGAAGAACAGAAAAAAAGAAAAAGCTGTGAAACAGAACTCCAGACCACCAAGGCAAGTAAGCAGGCCATGGAAACAGAGCTCAATGAAACCAAAGCCAAATTGGTGGATATTGAAAAACGTGTTGCAGGTTTAAAAAACGATACGAATATTTTGGGAACATCATTGCGTCTTAAAACAGATCAGTATGGGCAGCTCATGTCCAACTATGAACTTTTGTTAAGACAAAACAAAGAGTTGAGAAACGGAATGGCTGACGAAAATTCCAAACTCAGCGGACAGCTTAACAATACCCAGGAAGAATTGCTTAAGAAACAGGATGAACTCAAAAAACTGGGAATTGAGCTGGATCAGAAACAGAAAGATCTGCTACAGAAACAAAAGGATATGGATGATCTGAGCACACAGCTGAAACTGCGTGAAGCAAAGGTGACAGAGCTGGAAAACACACTGAAACAGAAAGATCAGGCAGTAGCCGATCTGAAGAAAAAGATCACGGATGCGTTGCTGGGGTTTGAAGGAAAAGGACTCACGATTACCCAGAAGAACGGAAAAGTATATGTTTCCATGGATGAAAGTCTGCTCTTTGCTTCCGGAAGCACCAAAGTGGAAGCTAAAGGCGAAGAGGCCCTGAAAAATCTGGCCAAAGTACTGGAACAGAATAAAGACATCAATGTGCTGGTAGAAGGTCATACCGATGATGTACCGATGAAAGGGCATGGCGATATTAAAGACAACTGGGATCTGAGCACGATCCGGGCTACATCGATTGTCAAAATCCTTATCAAGAGTGCCGATGTGGATCCGAAACGTCTTACTGCAGCAGGACGGGGAGAATATTTTCCGCTCGATCCCGACAAAACAGCTGAAGCACGCAAAAAAAACCGCCGTACGGAAATTATCCTGACCCCCAAAATGGATGATCTTTTCAAAGCGTTGGAAACTAACTAAAGAAGAACATTAACATGCAGCAATTGTTGGCAGCAGGGCATTTTTATCATCGCTCCTCCCGCATTTTTTTTGTGCTTGCCTTTGTATTGTCATGTTCTTCATTCGTTGCCGCTCAGGAGCAAAAAAAACAAATTGTGGAAGTATCCGTTATCAGGTTTGATAACTATGCCAATGTCGGGGAGGAAAAAATATTTTTTCAGCGCTATCTGCAGGATAGTCTGAAAAGAGATGTTGCTCCTCTTTTTGATATTGCTTTTGCCATACAACATTTCAAATTTCCTCCGGCCAGTGATACCCTTTCAGGTGTTCTTGCACATAAAGCTGTTCCGGCATTTAAACCGGCCGAATACGATAGCCGTAAACGGTTAGTTCATTATTACCGCAGCCCGTTAGAACATTATATCTTTGAATATAACAGCGCCGGTAATCTGGCCGGTATTCAACGATGGGGGGTAAAACACAAAACTGCACAAATCACTTTTATCTATATCTATGAGCGATAAAACCATCACCCGCCTCATCTGGGCTTTTACCGTATTTGTCATTGTTGCCGTTGGCGTACTAAACAGAAAAGTGCTTCCGCTGCCGGGCAATACACCTGATTTCGTTTATCGTCTGCCCAAAGTCAATGCCGTGCTCAACGCAACCTGTAGCCTGCTGTTGCTGCTTTCTTTTTATTTTATCCGTCAAAAAAACATTGCTGCACACCGCAAACTGAATATAACGGCTCTCATTCTTTCCGCTATGTTTCTCTGTACCTATATCACCTATCACTGGCTGATCCCAGCAGAAGCCACATTTCCGAAAGATAACTCCCTGCGTCCTGTTTATCTGTTTATCCTCATAAGTCATATTACACTGGCCATGGTGGCATTACCCCTCGTCCTCATGTCTTTTCACCGGGGGTTAAAAATGGAGATCCCGGCTCATAAAAGGCTGGTACGCTGGGCCTATCCCATCTGGCTGTATGTAACTGTCAGCGGAGTGGTTGTGTATCTGATGATGGCCCCGTATTACCGGGTTTAATTCTTTGCCTTTCCCGCTGCTTTTCGTACTTTTGCTGCGTCATGAGCATACGGTCTAAACAGCTTTTCCTTTTCTTCGCTTTCTTGCTGGTATTGATGCTGGTAGCTCCTGCATTACAGGCGCAAGGCTGCTCTCAGTGCAAAATGATTCCTCAATCCGATCTTCAAAACGGTGGCAGTGTTGCCGGAGGAATCAATAAAGGCATCCTCTATATGATGGCCTTGCCTTATATCATTCTGTTCCTCCTCTTCCGTAAACAAATCATAGGTTTTTACCGTCAGCTCCGGGCAAGGAAGTAAGTGAACAATTCGCGTTGGCAGAACACAGGGTTGCAAATTGCCTGCTGAACATTGCAAACTGATTTTTGCCGTTTCCCGAAACCTCCTTATCTTTGTGTCTCGTTCTTTTATATCGCTTATCCGGAAAGGTGGAGGGATTACGCCCTATGAAACCTTGGCAACCCATTGGGTATTGAGGGTTTATGAATTATGATTTAAGATTTGACCTTTTAAGGGTTATAAATTGAAAATCTTAAATCATAAATCTTAAATCAATAAGAAGGTGCCAACTCGTTCGCAGCATATTGTTTGCGGAAGATAAGTCAGAAATTATTTGAAATGTTTCAACATGGATAATCTCTTCTGGCTGTACCGGGAGGGATTTTTTATTTATGAGAACGAGACAGACAAATAACTACACGATACCTATGCCCGACATCCGACAGGAATTAGAAAAACGGATTTTAGTAATCGATGGTGCTATGGGCACCATGATTCAGCCTTATAAGCTGAATGAAAAAGATTTTCGCGGTGAGCTTTTTAAAGACTGGCAAAGCGATCTGAAAGGTTTCAACGATTTGTTGTGTCTTACCCGTCCCGATGTCATCTCCACCATACACCGTGAATACCTGAAAGCAGGAGCCGATATCATTGAAACAAATACGTTCAATGCAAACCGTATTTCCATGTCCGATTATCACATGGATATACAGGATGTGGATATCAATCTGAGTGCTGCCCGCATTGCCCGTCAGTGTGCAGATGATTTTACCGCTGCCGATCCTTCCCGTCCCCGCTTCGTAGCAGGAGCGGTAGGCCCTACTACGCGTACGCTTTCCATCTCTCCGGATGTAAACGATCCCGGGTTTCGTACCGTTAACTGGGATCAGGTTCTGTTTGCCTATATGGAACAAATCAGAGCCCTTGTACAAGGAGGTGTTGATCTTATCCTGATCGAAACCATTTTTGATACCCTGAATGCTAAAGCGGCTCTTTTTGCCGCTCAGAATATTTTTGAAGAAACTGGGAAAACACTTCCTATCATGATTTCCGGCACCATCACAGATGCCAGCGGAAGGACCTTATCGGGACAAACGGTGGAAGCGTTTCTCAATTCCGTAAGTCATGCCGACCTGCTAAGCATTGGTCTCAACTGTGCGCTGGGTGCTCATGAAATGAGACCTTATCTGGAAGAGCTCTCGGCCAAAGCTCCTTTTTATATCAGCGCTTATCCCAACGCCGGTCTTCCCAATCAGTTTGGAGAGTATGACGAATCTCCCGAACATATGGGCAGCCAGATTCATGATTTTATCGACAGCGGATTTATCAATATCGTGGGTGGATGTTGTGGTACTACACCGGGACACATCAGCCATATTGCTGCACACGCTGCCAGAGCTAAACCGAGAAAAAGACCCGTTATAGAACCTTATCTGCGCTTAAGCGGACTGGAGCCAGTAACCTTACGTCCCGATTCCAATTTCATGAATATCGGAGAGCGGACCAATGTAACCGGCTCGCGTAAATTTGCGAAGCTGATTATCGACGGCAATTATGAGGCAGCCTTATCGATTGCCAAAGATCAGGTAGAAGGCGGTGCACAGGTGATCGATATTAATATGGATGAAGGTATGCTCGACGCAGTAGCGGCCATGACCCGATTCCTGAACTTGATTGGTGCCGAACCGGATATTTCAAAGGTTCCTATCATGATCGATTCTTCCAAATTTTTTGTGATAGAAGCCGGTCTCAAATGTATCCAGGGCAAAGGAATAGTCAACTCCATATCCTTGAAAGAGGGAGAAGCCCAGTTCATCGAACAGGCCCGTAAAGTAAAGCGTTACGGAGCCGCTGTTATTGTCATGGCTTTTGATGAGCACGGCCAGGCCGATTCATTGCCACGCAGGATAGAAATCTGTTCACGCGCTTATAAGATCCTGACCGAAGTGGTTTTATTTCCGCCTCAGGATATCATTTTTGATCCCAATATTTTTCCTGTTGCTACCGGCATGGAAGAGCACCGCTTAAATGCGCTCGACTTTTTTCAAGCCACCAAATGGATTAAAGAACACCTTCCGTACGCCAAAGTTAGCGGAGGGGTATCCAACGTCTCTTTTTCTTTCCGGGGCAATGATCACGTGAGAGAAGCTATCCATGCAGCATTTCTTTATCACGCTGTAAAAAATGGTATGGACATGGGTATTGTCAATCCGGGTCAGTTGCAGGTATATGACGAAATACCGAAAGATTTATTGGAACTGGTGGAAGATGTGCTGCTGAACCGCAGGGATGATGCCACCGAAAGACTGGTGAATCATGCAGAAACCATCAAAGGTGCCGGCAAACAAAAAGACGTAAAAGATGAAGAGTGGAGGAAAGCTCCTGTTGAAGAACGCCTGAGCCACGCATTGGTAAAAGGTATTGTTGATTTTATCGACGCCGATGTGGAAGAGTGCAGACAAAAGTCTTCCCGAACACTGGATGTTATAGAAGGTCCTCTGATGGCCGGAATGAATGTGGTGGGTGATCTTTTCGGAAGCGGTAAAATGTTTTTACCCCAGGTGGTTAAAAGCGCCAGGGTGATGAAAAAGGCTGTTGCCTATCTTCTTCCCTTCATGGAAGAAGAAAAAAAGAAAAGCGGATCGGTACAAAAAAATGCCGGAAAAATATTGATGGCCACCGTAAAAGGTGATGTGCACGATATTGGAAAAAATATTGTGGGTGTGGTGCTTGCCTGTAATAATTATGAGATCATCGACCTGGGTGTCATGGTATCGTGTGACAAGATTTTATCAGAAGCCCGTCTTCACAATGTAGATCTTATTGGTTTAAGCGGTCTCATCACCCCGTCTCTGGACGAGATGGTGCATGTAGCCAAAGAAATGGGCCGCACAGGGATGAATATTCCTTTGCTCATTGGAGGTGCCACCACATCAAAAGTTCATACAGCCGTGAAGATTGCTCCTCACTATTCATTTCCGGTGGTTCATGTGAATGATGCATCCAAATCGGTTCCTGTTGCCAGCAGTCTTATTTCCAAAGAGCTCCGGCCTGCGTTTATGAAAACAGTGGATGCCGATTATGAACGGCTACGCGATCAGAATAAAAATGCACAGGCTCAGAATAAATATATTGCCCTTACGGAAGCTCAGACCAATTCCTTTCCTACGGATTGGAATGCGTATGCTCCTGTTAAGCCTGCATTTATAGGCAATAAGGCATTCAACGATTATTCGTTGGCGGAAATTGCTGCGTATATAGACTGGACCCCATTCTTCCACAGCTGGGAAATGAAAGGCAGTTATCCTAAAATTTTTCAGGATCCGGAACGGGGAGTGGAAGCAAAAAAGCTGTTTGATGATGCACAAAAAATGCTTCAGCAGATTATCAGTGGAAAATAGCTGAAAGCCAATGCCGTTATTGGTATCTATCCTGCCAATCGCAAGGGAGATGATATTGAAGTGTATACCGACGAAACCCGGACCAAAGTCCGTACTGTTTTTCACAGCATACGTCAGCAAACAAAAAAACCTGCCGGACAGTATAACATGGCCTTGTCAGACTTTATTGCTCCTTCACCGATCCCTGATTATATCGGCTCCTTTGCTGTTACAGCCGGTATTGGGATTGACGAATGGGTTAAAAAGTTTGAAAAAGATCACGATGATTATTCTGCCATCATGCTCAAAGCTATTGCCGATAGGCTCGCAGAAGCTTTTACCGAGCTGCTGCACTTACGTCTGAGAAAGGAATTCTGGGGTTATGCCAAGGATGAACAATTGGATGAGAGCCAGCTTATCAAAGAAGAATACAAAGGAATCAGACCCGCTCCGGGATATCCTGCTCAACCCGATCATACGGAAAAACCTTTGATCTTTTCTTTGCTGGATGTAGAGAAAAATACGGGTATCACACTTACAGAAAGCATGGCCATGTTTCCTACAGCGGCTGTAAGCGGGTTGTATTTTGCACATCCAGAAGCACAGTATTTCGGTGTGGGTAAAATTCAGAAAGATCAAATAGCCGATTATGCTTCCCGAAAAGGAATGAATCTGGAAGAAACGGAACGTTGGCTTGGAACGGTGCTGGCATACTGATTACAGTATTTATAGCCTGTTTCATAAAGCTTAATACCGGGCTTCGGTTTTTTTCATAAATTTATTCCTCAGCCACCTTGTTTTTTATGGTCCGTAGTCTTCTGCTCTTTTTGTTGCTTCTGTCGGGGCCGCTTGAATATTCGGCTCAGGGCTGGACAGCGCTTGATTCCGGTATGGCTCCCAACTCCAGAGTCAGTGCACTCACTACTTATGAAGGGCATCTTTATGCCGCCGGGCAATTTGACAGCGCCGGCATGAGACCGGTAAATAATATAGCCCGTTGGAACGGAGCTTCCTGGGATTCTGTTTCCGGTTTAAACAGCTGGGTATATGCACTCTGTACGTATAACGGCAAACTCATTGCCGGAGGTCTTTTCAGTATAGCGGGTACTGATACCGTAAACGGAATTGCACAATGGAATGATACCACCTGGGCACCTCTGGGAGCAGGAGTGAATGGTGCTATTGCCGCACTTCAGGTATATAACGGATCATTGTATGCAGCCGGCAGTTTCAGTGTGGCAGGAACGGCCTTTGCAAATAATATTGCCAAATGGGATGGTACTACATGGACCGCCCTTGATTCCGGTTTTAATAATCCAGTTTTTACACTCGATACGTTTCAGGGCAATCTTTATGCCGGTGGTGCTTTTACCAAATCCGGAAGCCGTATGATACCGGCTGTTTCGAAATGGAATGGAACACAATGGCAGCCGCTTGGCAATGCCCCTGACACGCTTAATGTTGTTTATGCTTTACAGGCATTCAAAGGACGCCTCTATGCCGGAGGCCTCTTTGATTCTATCGGTGGTATCAGAGCCAATTATATTGCTGCCTGGAACGGAACCCTGTGGGATTCCCTGAAAGCAGGAACAGACAGTACTGTTCTTGCTCTTACAGTATTTGATTCTGTTCTTTATCTGGGTGGTCAGTTTGGAAAAGCCGGCAGTCTTCCTGCAGCGCACTTTTCGGCCTGGAACGACACCAGCTGGATATCTTCCTACGGAACACCGGGAATGAACGGTGATATTTCTGTCCTCGCAGTCAGCAACAACCTTCTTTATGCCGGCGGAGCGTTTACTACTGCCGGCAATGCCAGTGCATCCTATATTGCAGCCTGGACCGATATTACAGGAATAAAAGAATGGAAAAAAACCGTTTCCCTCAACGCCTTTCCAAACCCGTTTATGGATTACACAACCATACAGATCAAGGATGCTGAACAGGGTATCCCCTTAAGACTTGAAGTATGCGATGTGTTTGGTAACAATGTGGCTATAAGCTACAGCCGCTCTTCTATTTTTGAACTGAATAAGGCGCAGCTTGCTTCGGGAATTTATTTCTACCGGGTTTTTTCCGGAAATAATTGTCTGGGAACAGGTAAGGTTGTTGCACAATAAAAAAGCGGAAGATTCTGTTGATCCTCCGCTTGTACAATGTTTCAATCCTTATTACAAAGGAATATTCCCGTGTTTCTTTTTAGGCAGTTTGGCAACCTTGTTTTCCAGCATTTTGAATGAAGCAATCAGTTTGCTCCGGGTATCTTCCGGAAGTATCACCTCATCGATATATCCACGTTCTGCAGCACGGTAAGGGTTGGCAAAATGTTTGATGTATTCCTGTTCTTTCTCTTTCAGTTTGGCAGCAGGGTCTTTGGAAGCGCTGATTTCGTTTTTGAAAATTATCTCCGCTGCTCCTTTAGCTCCCATCACGGCAATTTCGGCCGATGGCCAGGCATAATTCATATCGGCTCCTATGTGTTTGGAGTTCATCACATCAT